>OWIO01000065.1_pt1 | contig 82581 bp, 74 predicted proteins | sample 1733011 | NCBI WGS metagenome assembly OWIO01 (sample SAMN05065779, study PRJEB22554) | human gut metagenome | biome: ENVO:2100002; feature: ENVO:00000062; material: ENVO:00002003 | host: Homo sapiens | place: USA | reverse complement strand
AGCCAGCACAGGAAAAATTCAGACGCCTGTTTATGAAAATGTCAGGGAGTTTGGGGACCGACTCCTTATCGGGAGCCGGTCGTCTTTTTAGCCGACAAAAGCTTAGCGCGATAGACGGCAGCCTGCGAGCAAATCCGATTGATTCGAAGAGCGCTTGTCGCATTCCCGAGTTTCTTTTCTCGGGTACAAGAGCGAAGAGAAAGAGCTTCAGCGGCTTGAAGGCGGCAACGCAGGCCTTGGCGGCGGCAATGTCTTCAGAAGGCGCTCCGGCAAGAGCTAGATCAGGGTTTTCTTGGCGACTTCTTTGCTGCTTCGGCCGAAGAAAGTGCAATGCGACTACGCGTATCGTCGGTCGTTCCCATCACATCGCCCTCTGGAACCGTTTGTCCTTCATGAACATTTAACGTAGCAATGCGCCCGGCTTCTTCAAAGGTCAAGCGCACGCTCCGTGTGTCGACGGTGCCGTAAACGGCTCCTGCGTCGTTGTTTGTCTTAAGCGCGCTGTAGGCGAGACGCAGCAACCGCGGCAACGAGGACGAGTACGGCAAGTTTTTTTGCATCGTCGCTCTCCGATACGCTCAATCGGGGACGCTTCAAGGCCTCTCAAGGCAAACTTGCCCTAAGAGACGACATATCCGCAACGTTGAGACTCAATTAAAGGCATCCTAACAAAGGCAGATGCGAACAAGGAAAGAAAGCCTCTCTTACGTGGTCGAAAGAGAGGTTTATCGAGCCATTTAGGCAAAAAAACCCGAGCCGAATTGGCTCGGGAATCGTAAACGTATCTTAATTGAGGCGTTCAGTTACTTTGTCTGCACAATCGGCGCTGCATTACGCAACTTCAAAACGCAGTGGTATACAACGAGCAGAGCAAGAACAATCAGGGCAACGGCGACGATAAATTGCAGTCCGTGCACCATGAAGACAAACGTTCCTGCCTGCCAAGCGCCAAAGATGCGGATAATCTGCTCGCCAAGAGCCGTCATCGTCACGACGAACATGATGGCCATCGGCCCGTAGAGCATCCAGCCCTTGCGACCTGTGGACTTTAAGAACACAGCCAAACCCGTAAGAACGAGGGCCGACAAGAGCTGGTTCGCCGACCCGAAGAGCGGCCAAACACTCATGTATCCGGCAATGCACAGAGCGTATCCGCCGAGCAGTGTCAGAATCGTCGAGAAGACCGTATTGGTAAAAAGCTTTTGCACGGCGGTCTTTTCCTGACCCTTGGAGGGGGTAAAGAGTTCCTGCAGCGACATACGACCGATGCGAGCGACAGCGTCAACGGAGGTTAGCGCCAAAGCCGAGACGCACATCGTCAGGATGCATGCGGCAATGTTGGTCGGAACACCGAAGATTGTCGTCAGGAAGTTAGCAACCGAGTGCGAGAAGGTCTGGAAGGGGGTTCCTGCCGGAAGGACTCCGTTGGTCGCAGCCGCGCAGACCACAATCAGGGACACAACACCGAGAATGACTTCAACGCACATAGAGCCGTAACCGACAAGGCGCATATCGCCTTCGCTCGAGACCATCTTAGAAGAGGTGCCGGAACTTACGAGCGAGTGGAAGCCCGAAACCGCACCGCAAGCTACCGTCACGAAAAGAATCGGGAAGAGGTCCAGGTTCTTAACGGTAAATCCGACGTAGGCCGGCATATTGAGGGTCGGGTTCTGAATGCACACACCGAGCACGCCACAGGCAATCATGCCGATTAAAAGGAACATCGACAGGTAATCGCGCGGGGTCTTTAAAAGCCACATCGGCATCACGGACGCAGCAAACAAATAGGCAAAGACCACATAGCGCCATGTGAGGGCATCGGCGTAAATCGGGAAGGCAATACCGACGGCAAGCATCGCGAGCATCAAAATGACGCCGACGACAAACTGCCTGCCGGCAGAAGGCTTACGATACTTCAAATAAAGACCGAAGCCTACGGCGACAAACATATAAAGAATCGAAATCGAGGCCGCCGCCGCATTGGGCATGAGTTCTGCACCGGTTTTGGAATAGCCGTTGAAAGTGTTGGCGACCATGTCGCAGAAAGCCGCAATGACAAGAAGCGTAAAAAGCCAGCAGAAAAGCAAGAACAACTGACGCCCCGTACGACCGACGTAGTCCTCAATAATCATACCGATGGACTTACCGCCGTTTTTCACGGACGCATAAAGCGCAGCAAAGTCCTGGACGGCACCGAAAAACACACCGCCGACCATCATCCAAAGCAAGGCCGGCAACCAGCCGAACATCGCCGCAATAATCGGACCGGTCACGGGACCGGCACCGGTAATGGATGTGAACTGGTGTGCAAACACCGTCCAACGCGAAGCAGGAGAAAAGTCCTTGCCGTCGTTCTTCTCGACAGCCGGGGTCGGACGCTTCAGGTCAATGCCCCAGGTCTTTTCCAGCCACTTGGCGTATCCGAAATAGCCGATTGCCAGTACAACGATGGCAATGAGCATTACTTCAAGCCCTGTCATAAAAAATAAACTCCGAAAAAGTGTTACAGGCGCCCTTATAAGCCTGAAATAGGCTCATTTTCCTAAGAGCGTTTGGGGATTCTAATCACGCACTCTTTACCGTTTGTATCAGAAATGACAAGGTGTTATCGAGCGATAAAATTCCTAGGTAAAACACCGAAGGTTGTCTCATACAATCGGACGATAGACAGGAGATGAGAAAAAAACGGATAATTCTTCAGGTTGAACTATCCGCAAGGCTGAAATAATTTCTTCGGCTAATGGTCCGATTTAATACCCGCACCGCACAGGGTAATCAAAACGTCCGAAGCTGCCCCATAGGTCTTCTGATAGGCTTCCCACGCGGCAAAGTTAGCTGCCGTCGTGTGCTCGATGTAAAAGCCTTTCTTTGCAAGGTGTTCGCGCCAAGCAAGAAGCCGATTTTCCGGCGCCTTGACAAAGACAACGTTGTGTTTGCGAGCCAAGGTAAGAAGCTCCCTGGCGCGCAAGGGTTTTCCGATGGCAATCCCTTCGGCAATTGTGGATTTGACCGTAACGTCAAGGGCATCGTCGGCGCCCGCTTTGTAGGCCTCATAGAGGGGGTCGCAGAATTCACTTTGTAAGGCAATGACTTTCGGGAAGTGATCGATGACACCGCTCTCTAAAAGGTGCTCTAAGGCTTTAATCACCCCGATATAAAGCGTGCCGTTTCCGACCGGAACGATGATGTGTTCGGGGATACGCCCCATTTGCTCGAAAACTTCATAGATGTACGTTTTCATGCCTTCGTAAAAGAAGGGATTCACGACGTGGTTGGCGTAATAGACGCCTTCCGCACGCACACGAGCGCGACACACATCGGCACAGTGGTCGCGCGAGCCTTCGATGACGCGGCACGCTGCGCCCGTGGCCTTAATCATCGCAATCTTTTTGGGGCTTGTGCCTTCGGGAACGTAGATTTCGCAGGCGATGCCGGCGCGAGCGCAGTAGGCAGCGACGGCGTGACCGGCGTTGCCGCTTGAATCTTGCACACACTTTTTCACGCCGATTGTTTTCATGTGAGAGACAAGCGTTGCCGCTCCCCGGTCTTTAAAGGAAAGCGTCGGCATCATGTAGTCGACTTTTAAATACATCCCCGATTCAAGTTCGACTATGGGCGAGAGACCTTCGCCGAGCGTGACGGATTGCCAGGCATCACCGCATCCGGCTAAAAAGGCCCGGTACCGAAAGAGACTCCAGGTCGAGCGGTCGACTTTCTTTAAATCAAAAGGCTCTTTGACTGCATCGAGTTCAAAGAGTCCCCCGCATTCACAGACAGGCGAGTGCGTTGTGACGGGAACGCGTTTCCCGCAACGCGTGCAATGAAATTCAAGCACGGCTTTTCTCCTCACTTTAATTCCACAACCGCTTCGATTTCCACCAGGCAGTTAAAGTGCAGGGGAGAGGTCGAGACAATCACGCGTCCCGGTTTGTGCTCACCGAAAAACGCGGCATACACCTCATTAATGGCACCCCAGTAGGTGTTCGAAGGCGTGTAAACACGGCAAAAGGCCACTTGATCGCGTGTGCAACCGGCGGCTTTTAAAACGCGGTCCAGGTTATTAAGGGCCAAAGCGGCATGCTCGCGAATGTCGCCCCGGCAGACTTCGCGTGTGTCGGGGTCGATTGAGAGCTGCCCGGAGACATACATGAGGTTTCCGAGCTTGACGGCCGCCGAATAGTGTCCCGGATTGTGTCCTTTAAAGTCCGGATGAATAAATTCCATAAAAGCTCCTTTTTTGTCGGGTTAAGAGAGTAATCCGTTAGATGCGCCGGAGTGCATCTAAATCGCTGTAAATCGTTACTTTCGAAAGGCCCAAAAGGCGCGCAAGCTCTTCGATACTGCCTTTGAGTAGAAAGACATCACGCTCCTTAAGGTCCCGCACAAGGCGCCGCCTGACGTCGCGGTTGGTTTTAGCCTCCGCATAGGCTTTTTGAGCTGCTGTTTCGGAGATGAGTCGAAAAACGGTCTTACGCACGGAATCGGGCTTACCGGAGAGTTCGGCGTCTTTAACCGAGGTTTCGGGCTTAATTAACCCTGCCGTATCGCCGTCTGCTTTCAGATCTGTCATCGTAAGGCCCGGAAGGCGGCCTTCAAGACTGTGGAAAAGTCGCTCCTCGCCCGTCACATCTTCATTGACACACAGGGCACCGATAATCTCTCCGGCCTTATCGTAAATGAGCTCCGTTGTCGCTCGAATGAGTTTCGTGCGGTACCGAAACCACCAGGGACCGATTGGCTTTCCCTCATGGCTTGTAAGCATCTCGGGCACAAGGTGGCGCACGCCTTGACCGACCTTGCGATCGGTGATGTCCCCGTTGACAACATACACCACCGAATGCGCCGGATTCGTAAGGTCATGGAGTACGATTTCCGTGGACGGGCCCTGCATCCGAGTCAGGGCATCTGCAAACCGAATCCAGGGCGCAAGTTCAGGTCGAATCGTTCGTGTGGCCATACGGCTCCTTTGTCGTATAAAAACTTCTATTTGTTTATTGTACGTAAATTACCAGCATTTGGTATTGTGCCTGAATCATTCATCTTAAGTCTTAGAATTCAGTTGGAAAATGATTTGCTCTTAAGCTTCTTTCTACGTAGAATTTTTTCTACGTACTTTTCCGGCTCGGAGATTTATGATGAAAGAAACACTTGAAAACCTTGTGGGCCTTGCACTTACCGACCCGCGTGTTCCGACCCCGTCGTGCGTCATTGATTTACCTAAACTCACCCATAACATCGAGCGAGCCAAAGCCCGGGCTGCGGCGCTTCACGTCGCTTGGAGGCCGCACCTTAAAACCCACAAATCAATCGACATAGCGCGTCTTCAAATGACAAGTCCCGAAGGACCGGCGACGGTTTCGACCTTAGCCGAAGCGCGCTACTTTGCTGAGGGCGGCGTCAAAGACATCATCTATGCGGTCGGCATTGCGCCGCAAAAACTCTCGGAAGTCGCAGCGATTCGCCGGGAGACCGGCTGCGACCTCAAAATCATTCTCGATAGCGTTGAAGCAGCTAAGTTGGTTTCGGCCTTTCGCCGAAGTGAAAATACATCGATTCCCGTGCTTCTTGAAATTGATACGGACGGACATCGCTCGGGTTTGGTTCCCGGAGACCCCGCCATTGTCGACACAGCCAAAGTGTTGACAGACGGAGCCATTCTTAAAGGCGTTTTAACCCACGCAGGCGATAGTTACGAGTGCAAAACCGAGGAAGCCCTAGTTACTGCGGCCGAAGCCGAGCGTGCCGGTGCTGTAAAAGCAGCCGAAGCGTTGCGAAACGCCGGATTTCGTATCGATATCGTCTCGGTCGGGTCTTCGCCGACCTTGATGAGCGCCGTAAGCGAGGAGGGTGTGACGGAAATCCGTGCCGGTGTCTGTGCGTTTTTCGACCTATTTATGAGTAACGTCGGGATTTGCCGCATCGATGAGATTGCCGTGTCGGTTTTAACCACCGTCATCGGGCGCAAAACCGAAAAAAGGCGCGTCATTACCGATTCGGGCTTTTTGGCGATGTCACGCGATCGAGGTACACAGCGTCAAAAGAAAGACTATGGGTACGGGCTTGTCTGTGACGAGGCTGGTCGCCCCCTTGACAAAGGAATGATTCTTTTAACCGGCACGAATCAAGAGCACGGCATCATCACGCTTCCCGAAGACTCATCCTTAGCACAAACGGATTTTACGATCGGACGGCGTCTTAGGGTTTTACCTAATCATGCGTGCCCGACGGCAGCTCCCTATGCGCATCTTTTGCTTGTCGAAAAGGGCAAAATCGTTGCGGTTCTTTCTCACGTCCGAGGCTGGGAGATTCCGTAAAAGCCTTAATTTTCAAAGTACCATACACTTTTTTCAAAGCCGCACCCTGCTATCGGGTGCGGCTCTTTTACGTTGAGGTTCTCAAACCTAGGGATTTCCCTGATGTGTAAAACCCTGTGATTTTTTTGTCGCAGTTGAATGTCTTTTCGATGCCGGTTTTGCGTGACACACTTTTTTACATGCTAGCATCTAGAGTAAAGTACTTAGTTAGGAAAGCCTAGTGCTTTACACCTAGTACTTGAACTCATGTAACACAAAGAAAGTTGGTCCCATGAAGAAATCCGATTTAAGTGTTGTTGCTATTCTTTATCTCTTCGTTTTCTTTTTTACCTACCAAACGCATCAACTTCCCGAAGAAGCTCAGTCGTACCCGGGCTTTCTGTTGGCCGTAATTTTTATCCTCAATACGATCTATCTTGCGGTGGCTCTGTGGCGTTGGAAGGTTCAAAAGCTCTTTAAAGACGATTTGGAGCACCTGTACGACGGGTTTATTCCGAGTCAGTTTTTTACCGTGATGGTCGGAGCGGCTCTTTACGTGGCGCTCATTTACTGGCTCGGTTACTACGTTGCGAGCATCCTTTACATGGCCGCTGCTCTTGCCCTTTTGAAAGTTAAAGCCAAGTGGATTGCTGTGGTCATCATCTCGCTTCTTGTCGTCATTTGGCTTGTCTTTACGTTGTTCTTGAAGGTCCCCCTTCCTGTCGGACAACTCTTTTTCTAACCGGTCAGGAGAACAGCGATGTTAGAAACATTATCTTTGATGGGTGCCGGTTTTATTAATGCGGCCACTCCCGTAAATTTAATTGCAATGGTTTTGGCAACGACGTTCGGCGTTGCAATCGGATGCTTACCCGGTCTTTCGGCAGCCATGGGCGTGGCACTTCTACTTCCCGTGACATTCGGGATGCACCCGGCAACGGGCCTGATTGTCCTCGGCGGTATTTACTGCGGCGCCATTTTCGGCGGATCGATTTCAGCGATTTTGATTCATACACCGGGAACTCCCGCCTCGGCGGCAACGGCAATCGAAGGTTACCAGTTGACACTAAAAGGGCATGCGGCTCGTGCCTTGACCGTGGCGTGCGTTGCCTCGTTCGTGGGCGGTCTCTTGTCGTGTCTCTCTCTTTACTTTTTCTCGCCCCCCTTAGCTGCCCTTGCGATGCAGTTTAAGAGCCCGGAATACTTCTGGCTCTCGCTTTTCGGTCTGACGGTCATTGCAGGTGTCGCCTCCAAATCCTTGATTAAGGGACTGATTTCAGGCTTTTTGGGCCTTTTTATTTCCACAATCGGCATGGACCCGATGGAAGGCATCGAACGCTTTATGTTCGGTCAGGATGCCCTTTTCGGCGGCATTAACGTGACATGTGCTCTGATTGGCTTATTTTCCATGTCTCAAGTTCTGATTCTGGCGGAAAAGAGAATCGTCGAACGCGGAAAGGCCGCGAAAGTCACCGACCGGTTCGGCCTGTCGCGTGAAGACATCAAGAGGATTACGCCCACGTGCTTGAGAAGCTGGATTATCGGCAACATTGTCGGCATTTTGCCCGGTGCCGGTGCGACGATTGCCTGCTTTATGGGATACAACGAAGCGCACCGCTGGAGTAAGCACAAGGAAGAATTCGGTAAGGGCAGTATCGAAGGCGTAGCCGGCTCGGAAGCTGCGAACAATGCCGTCACGGGCGGCTCGCTCATCCCGACCTTAACGCTCGGCATTCCCGGAGAATCCGTGACGGCCGTGTTGATGGGAGGTCTTATCATCCACGGTCTTCAGCCCGGCCCCGAACTCTTTACAACGTACGCGGGCATGACCTATACGTTCTTTGCCGGTTTTGTCTTCGTGCAGTTTGCGATGCTTGCGGTCGGTATGTGCGGCGCCAAGTGGTTCGCTCAGATTGCGCGCCTTTCCGATGCCATCTTGATTCCGTCAATCGTCCTTTTGTGCGTGGTCGGCTCGTACGCCATTCACAACTCGCTTTTTGACGTGAGCATGATGCTTTTGTTCGGTCTATTGGGGTACCTCATGCGTAAGTTTGACTTTAGTACCCCGGCCATGGTGTTGGGCCTTATTTTGGGTCCGATCGGCGAGCGTGGGTTACGTCGTGCGCTGCTCCTGAATGATAACGACCCGAGCATCTTCTTTTCTTCGTCGCTGTGCTGGATTTTGATTGCTCTGTGCGTGGTCGGCATTTTGTCGCCGATTTTGATGGGACGCTTGGAAAAGAGAATGGTTCATCGGGCCAAGAGCAATACGGCCTCAGCCTCAACTAAATAACTTGATTGCAGTATCCATATTTGAAAAGGAGAAACCTATGAAAAGACGTGTTTTAGGAATGGCCCTTGCGGCATCGTTTGCGCTGACCCTTCCGTTTGCCAGTCACGCGTGGGAACCCGCCGGTGACGTCTCCGTGATTGTCGCCTACAAGGCCGGGTCCGGTACCGATAAGACCTGCCGTCCCCTCATTATGATGGCCGAAAAGTATGTCGGTAAGACCCTCGTGATTCACAACATGCCCGGCGGCGACGGCAAGATCGGCTGGACGGATTTAATCAAGGCCAAGCCCGACGGACGCACCATCGGCTTTGTGAATCTTCCGACGTTCACGCAATACATCGCCGAAGGCAAGTTTAAGGCCGACCAAATCGTTCCCGTGTGTAACCACGTGACGGAAACGGGCGTCATCGTCGTCAAGGCCGACAGCCCCTACAAGACCTTGGATGACCTCGTTGCCGCAATGAAGAAGAACCCGCGTCTGAAGGCTTCGACAAACGGCAACCGCGCCTCCAACCACATTTCCGCGCAGCTTTTTGCCAATTCGGCCAAGGTCAAGTACAAGGCCATCCCGTACGGCGGCACGGCCGATCAGCTCCTTGCCTTGCGTCAGGGTGAAGTGGACTTCTCGTGCCCGAAGATTGCTGACGTCGCCAGCATGATTCGCGGCGACAAGCCCGAGTTGCGTGTTCTCGGCGTCTTTGACACCAAGCGTGATGCCACGATTCCGAATGTTCCGACGTTAAAGGAACTCGGCTACTACCCCGAATGGTACGGTTCGGCTCGCGCCATCGTGCTGCCGAAGGGCGCCAAGCCTGAGGTTGTGAAGTTTTATGCCGATGCCTTCTTAAAGACGATGCAAGATAAGGAATGCGCTGAATTGCATCACAAGGCCGGCTTTAACATGGATTACAAGAATCCCAAGGAATTGGCCGATTTAATCCAAGCGCAGATTAACTTCTGCCAGATGACGGTTAAGCCCGATTTCTGGAAGTAATCGACTCACAAATAATATCGGAAAGTTACTTTCCTCCCTTCGGGTTCGCTTTGTCGGGTGTGCGAAAACGAAGGGAGGTCTTTTTATCCTTCTCAGGCGGTGTGCTTTGGGTGAATTTCCTGCAGAGAATACACGCGCGCATCAGCGAGGTGCTTGATGCCTTCGACCGCAGCGCGACCGCCGGCAATCGTCGTAAAGTAGGTGACGCGATTGCCTAAGGCCGCAAGACGAATCGCTCGGGCATCGTTAATTTCGCCCTTGGACTCATTGCTCGTCATAATCACAAGCTGCAAGGCTTTGTTCTTAATCATGTCAAGAACATTCGGCCGTCCGTCACTGACCTTATTGATTGTCTTGCAATCGATTCCGGCATGGGCAAACGCTGTTGCTGTTCCGCGGGTTGCCACGAGTTTGTACCCGGCGTCGGCAAGTTCGGCGGCAACGACGATGGCTTTGGCCTTATCGTCATCGCGCACGGAGATAAAGACCGTAGAGCCTGCTGGCGGAAGTCTGTTGCCCGCGCCGAGCTGACTCTTAAAGAGCGCTTCGCCGAAGGTGGTTCCGACACCCATCACTTCGCCTGTCGAGCGCATCTCGGGACCCAAAACCGGATCGACGCCGAGGAATTTGGCAAACGGGAACACGGCTTCTTTAACGCACATGTGCGTGGGTTTGACTTCCACCGTAATCCCTTGCTTGGCAATGCTGTCTCCGACCATGCAGCGAGCCGCGACTTTGGCGACCTGTACGCCCGTTGCTTTGGAGACGAATGGAACCGTGCGGCTTGCGCGGGGGTTAACCTCAAGGACATAGACTTCGGGCTTTTCGGTGACGGCATTTTTAACGGCAAATTGCACGTTCATAAGACCGACGACACCGAGGGCTTTGGCCATTAAGACCGTTTCCCGCCGCACTTCATCTAGGATGTCTTCCCGAAGCGAGTAGGGCGGAAGCGAGCAGGCCGAGTCTCCCGAGTGCACGCCCGCAGCTTCGACGTGCTGCATAAGACCTGCGATTTTGACTTCTTTTCCGTCACTTACGGCATCGACGTCCATCTCGACGGCGTCATCTAAAAAGCGATCAAGGAGTACGGGGCTTTCTTCGCTCACGACAATGGCCTCATGCATGTAACGCATGAGTTCCTTATCGTCGTGCACGATATCCATCGCGCGTCCTCCGAGCACATAGCTCGGACGCACCACGATGGGGTAGCCGATTTCGTGGGCACACGTTAGGGCCGCGGCCTCCGTGTGTGCCGTCCTGTTTTCCGGCTGACGTAACCCGAGTTCGGTAATGAGGTCTTTAAAGCGCTCGCGATCTTCGGCGCAGTCAATCGCATCGGTCGAGGTACCGATAATGCGGATGCCTTCTTTTTCCAAGGCACGGCAAATCTTTAAGGGCGTTTGTCCGCCGTATTGGACGATGACACCGTCGGGCTTTTCCACGCGACAGATTTCCAAGACGTCTTCGAGCGTCACGGGTTCGAAATAGAGGCGATCTGACGTGTCATAGTCGGTTGAGACCGTTTCGGGGTTGCAGTTGACCATGATGGTTTCGTACCCGTCTTCATGCAAGGCCATCGAGGCGTGTACGCAGCAGTAGTCAAATTCAATGCCTTGACCGATGCGGTTCGGGCCACCGCCTAAAACGACAATCTTTTTACGGTCCGTGGGATTGGCTTCGTTTTCGCCGGCATAGGTCGAATACATGTAGGCCGTTTTAGTTTCAAATTCGGCCGCACAGGTATCGACGCGTTTGTAAACCGGATGCAGATTCAGGGTGTAGCGCTTTTCGCGAACCTTTTTTTCCGACGCGTGTGTGAGGCGCGCAATCCGCTTGTCCGAAAAACCTTTCTTCTTTAAATAAAGAAGGTCGTCCTTGCTGATTTCCGGTAAGGAAACGTTTTCAAGGCGCTTTTCGATGTTCACGAGCTCCTCGATTTGCGCGAGGAACCAGGGGTCAATCGACGTCATGCGGTGGATTTCATCGCACGTCAATCCGATTCGCATGGCATCGGCAACATAAAGGATGCGCTCGGGACCGGCTTCACTCACTTCATGGATGATTTCTTCCCGGTCAGTCGAAAGGCTTGTTAAACCGTCTTTTCCGGTCTCAAGACCCCGAAGGGCCTTTTGCAGGGACTCTTGGAACGAGGAGCCCACGGCCATCACTTCCCCGACGCTTTTCATTTGGGTGGTTAAACGGTCGTCGGCTTGCGGGAATTTTTCAAAGGCAAAGCGCGGGATCTTCGTGACAACGTAGTCGATTGTCGGCTCAAAGGACGCCGGAGTTGCCCCATCCGTAATATCGTTTTTAAGTTCGTCAAGCGTGTACCCGACGGCAAGTTTGGCTGCGACTTTGGCAATCGGAAAGCCCGTCGCTTTGGAGGCTAAGGCCGAGGAGCGCGACACACGCGGATTCATCTCAATCACAATGAGGCGCCCGGTTTTCGGGTTGACCGCAAACTGCACGTTCGAGCCCCCGGTATCTACGCCGATTTCCCGGAGCACGCCAATCGAGGCATCGCGCATGATTTGGTATTCGCGGTCCGTTAAGGTCTGAGCCGGGGCTACGGTGATGGAGTCGCCCGTGTGAATACCCATGGGGTCGAGGTTTTCAATCGAGCAGACGATAATGCAGTTATCGTTCTTATCGCGCACGACTTCCATCTCGTATTCTTTCCAGCCGAGAAGGGACTCTTCGATTAACAGTTCATGCGTAGGCGATAGTTCCAGCCCGCGTTCGCAAATCTCGACGAATTCCTGCATGTTGTAGGCAATGCCGCCGCCTGTCCCGCCTAAGGTAAAGGAGGGACGAATCACGGCAGGGAACCCCGCTTGCGACTGGACTTGCAGGGCCTCGGCCATGTTGTAGGCAATGCCCGAACGTGCCGATTCCAGACCGATGCGAGTCATCGCTTGTTTAAACCGCTGACGGTCTTCGGCTTTATCGATGGCATCGGGTGATGCTCCGATCAGTTCCACCCCATAGCGCTTAAGAACTCCGGAGCGATTTAGCTCCATCGCAAGGTTCAGGGCCGTTTGCCCGCCCATGGTCGGCAAAACGGCATCGGGCTTTTCCCGAGCAATGATGCGCTCTAGGACGCGTGCGTCCAAGGGCTCGATATAGGTAGCATCGGCCGTATCGGGGTCGGTCATAATCGTTGCCGGGTTGGAGTTGACGAGTATGACGCGATACCCTTCTTCGCGAAGGGCTTTGCAAGCTTGTGCTCCGGAGTAGTCAAATTCACAGGCCTGACCGATGATGATGGGGCCGGCGCCGATAATCAGTACGGATTTTATGTCAGTGCGTTTGGGCATTTTGTGTCCTTGTTTTCTGTCATGCGAGAAAGTAGGGGGCCCGAGGATTGAAATTCGGGCACGAGCATTTGTCCGACTTATCGTCGGTTCTTTCGCATGAGAGAGGCGAACTGATCAAAAAGTGTGGCGATGTCGTGGGGACCGGGACTTGCTTCCGGATGTCCCTGAAAACTCATGGCCGGAGCATTGAGAAATTCCAGCCCTTGCAGCGACCCGTCAAAAAGACTGGCGTAAATCCCGGATACATTTTCAGGAAGTGTCGTTTCATCGACGGCAAAGCCGTGGTTCTGACTTGTAATTGCGACGCGATGCGTACGGCGGTCCGTGACCGGGTGGTTGGCCCCGTGGTGACCGAACTTCATTTTCACGGTCCTGGCTCCGGCGGCAAGCCCCATAATCTGATGGCCTAAGCAAATGCCGAAAAGCGGGATTTTCTTCTCAAGGAAAACGCGAGCGGCTTCAATCGCATAGGTGCAAGGCTCGGGATCGCCCGGGCCGTTTGATAAAAACACACCGTCCGGATGCATCGCAAGAACGACATCGGCAGGCGTCTTTGCCGGAACGACCGTCACACGCATGCCGCGCTCTGCCATCATTCTGAGGATGTTGCGCTTAATGCCGAAGTCGTAGGCAACGACGTGAAAGGGGAAAGCCGTCGGCCTGTGAAAGCCCGGGGCCCCTTCATCTCCTGTCATGGTCCAAAGTCCTTCGGTCCAGTCATAGGGCGCATCGGTTGTGACTTCGGAGGCTAAATCACGACCGACCATCGAGCCCCAGGAGCGGGCTTGATTGATTGCCGACTGAAGTTCTTCTTGAGTTAAATGGCCGTCTTTCGCAACGACGATGGTTCCTGCCATGGCCCCTTTGGTGCGCAAACGACGCACGAGAGCGCGCGTATCGATGTCGTAAAGCGCGCATTTGCCGTGGGCCTTCAGGTAGTGCTCGAGCGAATCGACGGCGCGGAAGTTGCTCACAACGGGGCTGGCGCAACGGAAAATGAGGCCTGCAGCCGCAACGGTCGGGCTTTCGGCATCTTGATCGTTGACGCCGACATTGCCGATGTGCGGATACGTGAGCGTGACAATTTGTCCTGTGTAACTCGGGTCAGTGAGGATTTCCTGATACCCGGTCATGGCGGTGTTAAAGACCACTTCGGCCGTGACGGAGCCTGCGGCGCCGATTGAGCGTCCGCGATAGACGGTTCCGTCGGCAAGCGCCAAAGCAGCTTCGGGCCGTGTGTCAAGTTGTATGGAGTTCAAGAGTCTCTCCTAAGTATTTAAGGGTGTCCTATCGACTTGCGCGGGGCCTTGGCGCCCGGCTTTAAGGACTCGGAACAAAAAGCATCTGTCCCGTAAGTCGTATATAAAACAATTTATTATAGAGAGTCTTGACGCATAGCGCTTACCTCATGCGTGCCGCTCGGAGCGACTATGCAGGCGATGCATAGGACGTTGATTTCGGACGTTTTTTCCTAAAATCGATGCCGTGCATGTTGTTAAGTAGTGATTGACCTGTTGTAACGAATTCCTCGCTCGCCAAAAAGTGCGGGGAATTTTTTGCCTCGTGCAAAATACGGCAATTTGCCTATTTCGTTTCTCAATGCTTTCCGATATGATGACTCAGTCGGGCAAAAAAGCCCCTCATCGGAAAAACATCTTTATGTCTCTTGAACTCAGAAAATCCGTACTCCATGCACGCGATGTGCAGTCGATGCGAATGTGCATCGCCTTTTAAGGCGACGCACCGCACGGGTTTTCTGACGCATTAAAAAACCTCCTAATTTTCTTGCGGGTGCCCCGCTCATAAGTTCGGATTCGTCCGTTTGTCGGGCAGATTCGGTCTTGTTGTTATTCCTTATTCTTTTTTCACAAATCGGAGAAACTTCATATGAAAACATCACTTAAGCGCACTGTATTTTTTATTTCCGCTGCCGCACTTATCGGTGCGACTTTAACCGGTTGCGGCGACGAGAAAGCCTCGGACGTTAAAGTCGTCAAAATCGGCGTAGTCGGTGAGTACAACGCCCAATGGGAAACGGTCAATCAGAACCTGGCGTCCGACAAAATCCGTGTTGAACTTGTCAAATACTCGGACTACGCCACGCCGAATCGGGCGCTTTCGGATAAAGAGATTGATCTTAATGCCTTCCAGCACAAAGCGTTCCTTGCCAATGACATTGCCCGCAACGGCTACAAGATTACGGCCATCGGAGATACGCTTGTCGCGCCGCTCCGTATCTTTAACAACAAAACGAAGATTGCCAAGATTTCCGACATCAAGGACGGCGACAAAATCGCTATTCCGGCGGATTTAACGAACGGGGGGCGCGCCATTAAGTTACTGGAGGCCGCAGGATTAATTACCGTGGACCCGGCAAAGGGCTATGTGCCCAATAAGACCGACATCACGCACTACAACGTCAAAATCGAGATTGTCGAGGCCGAGTCGGGCATGCTTGCCAATCTTTTGCCCGATGTCACGGCGGCTGTCATTAACGGCGGCAATGCCTTTACGGCCAAGCTCGATCCCGCGACCGACTCAATCTTTTCGGAAGATATCACCCCCGAGAACCCGTACTTTGCGCGTCTCATGAACGTCATCGTTGCTCGCACGGACGATGCGCAAAAGGTCGAATACAAGAAGGTTGTCGAGGCCTACCACAAGCAAAACGTTGCGCAGACACTCAAAGACGCCTACAAGGGTGCCTTTATTCCGGTGTGGGCCGGCTCTGCCGAATACAAACTCAAGTAAAGCGACTCGCGGGGAGACCGGATTTTTCGGCTTCCCGCACTGAATTTTTTGAGGACACGTTATGGATCTTAAATCGACCGTTCATGCAAGCGTTTTGAAGCGCCTTAAGGCGTACCAAGACGCTTCTCTTGCTATTTATGCGCATCCGGAAGTCAGTAACCACGAGTATTTTGCTCAAGAGACATTGACAAAGCTTTTGGCCGAAGACGGCTTTACGATTACAAAAGACGTTGCCGGTCACCCGACCGGTTTTACGGCCGCGTACGACTCAGGGAAAACCGGACCCGATATTGTTTTTCTCGCCGAATACGATGCGCTTCCCGGAATCGGACACGCTTGCGGACATAATTTATTCGGCGCTACTAGTTCACTGGCTGCCGTTGCCTTAAAGTCCGTCATCGACACGGTCGGAGGTAAGGTGCGCGTCTACGGGACGCCCGGGGAAGAGGGCGGAGAAAACGGCAGTGCCAAGGCAAGCTTCGTGCGTGAAGGGTTTTTCAAGGACGTCGATGCGGCGCTTTGCGTACATGCGAGCCGAGACGGCCATATTCTCACGTGTCCGTCGCTTGCGTGCGCGCCCGTCGACATTCAATTTCACGGGAAAGCTTCGCACGCTGCGAGCGCCCCGGAAAAAGGGATTAACGCGCTTGATGCCGTCATTGCCGTCTATAACTCAGTTAACGCCCTGCGGCAGCACCTAACGAGCGACGTTCGCATTCACGGCATCATCACACATGGGGGCGATGTACCCAATGTCGTCCCTGACTATGCGGCGGCAAAGTTTTATTTACGTGCCGCGACGGCCCCGGGTCTTGATGCGGTTTATCAGAAGGTCGAAAACATCGTTCGCGGCTCTGCTCTTGCCACCGGAGCCGCGGGCTCCATGACGCCGAGCCAAAACCGTGTGGATAACACCGTGATTACGCCTTCGTTTGACGCCGTCTATCAAGAGGAGTTGTCCGCATTCGGCTTTACTGCCGAGCCCGCATCAAGCGTCAAAAGCATCGGTTCGACCGATGTCGGTAACGTCAGTCAAGTCGTTCCGACCATTCAACCGCAGATTCGCATCAGCGACACGCCTATAGCCGGCCACACCGAGGCCTTTAAAAAGGCAGCGGGCTCGCAAAAGGGGCTCGATTCCATTGCTTTAGGGGGTGAGGTGCTTGCACGAGTCGCCTTGCGCCTTATCACGGAGCCCGATCTTTTAAAGGCGATTCAAGCCGAACACCGCGTCCAGGTGGCGCGCCAGAGTAATCCGGGGTAACCGAACATGATTGAACTAAAACACATTGTCAAACGCTTTAGGTCCGATTCGGGGACCGTGACGGCGTTAAATGACGTCACGCTTAAAATTCAAGACGGGGAGATTTTCGGGATTATCGGGTTTTCCGGGGCCGGAAAATCCACGCTCGTGCGCTGCATTAACCTCTTAGAGCGCCCGACAAGCGGGAAGGTGCTCCTTGACGGCGTCGATCTTACGGGTCTTATCCCGGCAGCCTTACGGAGCGTGCGTCGCAAAATCGGCATGATTTTCCAGCACTTTAATTTGATGCCGAGCCGCACGGTCTTTGAAAATATCGAAATGCCCCTGAAACTTACCGAGGCCACACACAAAGAGCGTTGCGCAAAAATCCGCGCCCTTTTGTCGCTCGTGGATTTATCGGACAAAGAAAACGCGTATCCCTCGGAGCTTTCAGGCGGTCAAAAGCAACGCGTTGCGATTGCAAGGGCTCTTGCCAATGACCCCAAGGTGCTTCTTTGCGATGAAGCGACCAGCGCGCTTGACCCCAAAACGACGCGCTCGATTCTAAAGCTCCTTAAAAAGGTCAATGCCGAACTCGGTATTACGGTCGTCATCATCACGCACCAGATGTCGGTCATCAAAAGCATTTGCGACAGAACCGCTGTTTTAGAGCACGGAAAACTCATTGAAGAGGGAACGGTTTTGGAGGTCTTTTCCGACCCCAAGAGCCCGGTAACGCAAGGCTTTATTAACTCGGCAAGTAACGTCGATGACCTTATGGAAATGCTCGAAGAAGCAGGGCAAAAGGGCCTTGCCCCCAAGTCGCCCGTGTATTTATTGACCTACGCCGGGCAAAGCGCGGGAGAGCCCTTGATGAGCGAGCTTTACAAACGCTTTTCTGTAAGCGCCAACATCATCTTCGGAAACATTGAACTTGTGGGCGGAACGCCCTTCGGGAAACTTGCCGTTACGCTTAAAGGGCGTGAGGAAGACGAGAAAAAAGCTCTTGCGTACATTGAAAAGCAGGGCGTTCGCATCGAGGAGATCAAAGCATCATGAACATTCTTTACGACCTATTTCCGAACTTGGAGCGCCTCGGAGGAGAATTTCTCCGTTCCGTCGAGCAAACAGCGACGATGATCGGCGTTTCTGGAACGATTGCCTGGGTTCTTGGGATTGCCTTGGGGGTGCTCCTTGTTGTGACCAAGCCGGGCGGCATTTTGGAAAACCGAATTCTTTTTACTTTTTTTGATCGCGCGATTGACATCATCCGCTCGATTCCCTTCATCGTTTTGATTGTGCTCTTGATTCCGCTTTCTCGCTTTCTTGTGGGGACAGGGTCGGGCGTCACAGGCTCTTTTGTCGCCCTTGTGTTCGGAACGGTTCCCTTTTTTGCCCGTCAAATCGAATCGGTTCTCTCGGACGTGGACGCCGGTCTTATCGAGGCGAGCGAAGCCATGGGCTTTTCACCGCGTGAGATTATTTTCGGGGTGTATCTAAAAGAGAGTATTCCCGGGATTACACGCGTGACGATGATTACATTCGTCAGTTTTATCGGCATTACGGCGATTGCCGGGGCAATCGGCGCCGGCGGAATCGGGGACTTTGCGATTCGCTACGGCTACCAGATGGGGTATCGGGACATGATATGGCTCTCGGTCTTTGTTATTCTTGCCGTCATCAGTCTTTTTCAATGGGTGGGAAACGCTCTCATTCGTCGAACGACCCACTAAGAGCGCCTCCGGGAGTCGGGCTTGGGGTCGGTTTTTCGGGCCGGTCCCGTGCTCTTTCGCTCAATGAGGCGGTTGGGGTATTCGACACGCATAATCCGGTCGGAGGTTTCCCCTTTCATGCGTTTTTGCAGAATGTGAAAGGCGTACCGTCCTTTTTCTTCGAGTTGGTGCTCGACCGTTGTGATGCTCGCAAATTTATAGCGGCTCGTACTCGTGTTATCGCATCCGCAGACCGAATAATCCTCGGGAATCCGAAAGCCGCGGCTGATAATCGCATCCATAACGCCGGCGGCAACCGAGTCGTTCACGGCCACAAAGGCCGTCACATCGGGCTTTTCCTGTAGGCAACTTGTCGTTAAGCGATATCCGATGTTGTACTCCAAATCGATGTCGGATAACTCTTCGCTCGGGGAGACGGGGTGCGAGAACACGGCGACGCTTGATGTCGGATCTTTCTGTGCCAGGCGCTCTTTGAGTCCCATCAGACGTCTTTGTCGCATCGCAAAATGCTCGCCGAGCGACGTAGAAATAAAGGCAATGTGTCGGTGTCCGAGTGAATACAAGTGCTGGGCGAGCATGGCGCCGGCACCGTAATCGTTCATTTCCACGGTATCTAAGGCCGCATGATCGTCCCTGTCGCCGATGACCACCACCGGAATGCGCGCATTGATGTCTTCTAAAAGTTTGACATTATTGGGCATCGTGGCAAACACGAGACCCTTAATCCCTAAATCGAGCGCCATCTGCACGCATTCGGTTTCTTTGGCAATGTCTCGGTAGTGCGTAAAAACGAGGGTCGAGTAGTGATTGGCATCGGCCTCCTGCTGGATAGCCTGCACGATGCGCGAGTAATAGTGGTTGGAAATGTTCGGACAGACGATAAGAACGGTCGGGGAGGCGGTCCCTTTACTCTGGTGCTTTTGACTCGGGCTGTATCCGGTTTCCCGCGCAATACTCTCAACCTTTTCGACGGTTTCCTTGGAAAAGGAGACGCCGGGGCGACGGCTCAGAATCATTGAGGCCGTCGTTGTAGAGACGCCGGCACGTTTAGCTACTTCCGATAACGTAATTGTCTTATAGCGCATACTCGTCACCCCGAAAAATCAGCAAAAGCTTGATAAATAATTACTAAACACTTTAAGATGTTTTAGTTTCGGAACTGTTAAGTTAATAAATATTTATCACTGTAATTCCGCATTTAAGTGGGCAAATTATACGAATACAATGGCATTGACTGCAAGATGCGGTCAAAAACAGATAAACATTTACTAATCCTAGGAGAAATCCATGACTCAACCCTCGAAAAAAGAGATTCGAAAGGTTGTTTGGGCGTCGTTACTCGGCGCGACAATCGAGTGGTATGACTTTTTCTTGTACGGTGTCGTTGCCGGTATCGTCTTTAACAAATTGTTTTTCCCGACAAGCGATCCCTATATCGGAACGCTTTTAGCCTATACGACGTTTGCCATCGGCTACTTGGCGCGCCCCTTCGGCGGTTTTATTTTCGGCCACTTCGGTGACAAAATCGGTCGCAAGAGCATGCTGATTCTGACGATGCTCATCATGGGTTTGGCAACCATCGGTATCGGTCTTGTGCCCACATACGCTTCGATCGGTATTGCCGCTCCGATTTTGCTGCAAACGTTCCGCCTCCTGCAGGGCTTGGGCCTTGGCGGTGAATGGGGCGGTGCAGTCCTTATGACCTACGAATACGCCAGCAAAAAAGAACGCGCCTTTTACGCCTCGATTCCCCAGATGGGTTTGGCGACGGGTCTATGCCTTTCCTCCGGCGTCGTCGCGCTTCTTTCTATGACTCTTAGCGATGCTCAGTTCCTCGAATGGGGTTGGCGCGTGGCTTTCTTGATGAGCGTGTTCTTGGTCGGTATCGCGCTTTGGGTTCGTCTTTCGATTCTGGAAACCCCGGATTTCCGTAAGGTTCAAGATCAAGCAGCTAAAGATAAGAGCAAGAAGGCTCTCCCGATTGTTCGCGTTTGCAAGAATCACCCCTTTAACATCCTTTTGGGGGTCGGTGCGCGCTGGGTTGACGGCGTGTTCTTTAACGTTCTTGCGGTGTTCGTGATTACGTACCTCGTCCAATACATCCACGTCGATCGCACGAGTGCCCTTGTTGTCGTGATGATTGCGGCTCTCTTGATGTGCCCCTTCATCGCATTTTTCGGTCACATGGCCGACAAGTACGGTCGCGGTAAGGTCTACGGCACTTGCGCAGTCTTGTGCGGTATCTCGATTTTCCCGTCATTCTGGTTAATGCAAAACTCGAACGGCAACCTCTTTATGATTGCCATTGCGATTATCATCCCGCTTTCGATTTTCTACGCTGGTATCTTCGGGCCGGAAGCGGCTGTCTTTGCCGACCTGTTCCCGGCTGACGTCCGATACACCGGCATTTCGATTTGCTACCAATTCCCGGGCTTTTTGGTTGCCGGCATCGTTCCGGGCCTTTGCACCTACTTTATGGGCATCACCGGGGGCGATCCGATTTACGTGTGCCTGTACACGATGCTCGCTTGCTTTACGAGCGCCTTAGCCGGCTTTGTCATCCAGAAGCGTCACAACGCTGCGGTTGCCAAATACGGTGACAATGTCGAACATATTTAAGGAGTCAAGGGAAGGGGGTGTCCCCCTTCCCCAAGTAGGTTGATTGCTATGAGAATTTTGCAGATTTCCGATTTTCACTTGCGCGGTGACGGAAAGAAATCCTTTCAGGTCGTCGATACAGCGGACTATCTTAAAGACGCCAAGGCGCACCTTGACCACGTTTTTGCTCTTTCCGGCCAAAAGCCCGATGTCATCGTGGTTACGGGCGACATTGCCGATTCGGGTGATGAAACAGCCTACCACATGGTCTATGAGGCCTTAAGCGGATTTAACGTTCCGGTATATGCGGTTCCCGGGAACCACGATCGTCGCGATCGCATGGTTCGAATCCTTAAAGGCTGGACCGTGGCCAATCCCGAGACGGCACCGTTTTTGTGCTACGCCGTGGCCCGAGACGGAGTAAGACTCGTTTTCCTGGATACCCTGGAACCGGGCTCGCACGCAGGTCACATGCGCGAGGCAGAACTTACGTGGCTAGATCGCGAACTTCAAACCCATCAAAATGAGCCCACGCTCATTTTCATGCACCATCCGCCGTTGGTGACGGGACTCGGAGCCATGGACGAGCCCTTTGAAAATCGCGAAGGCTTGCGCTCTGTCATTGAAAAAGCCCCTTGGGTCAGACTTTGCTGCGGTCACATGCATCGTCCGATTTTTTCGATGTGGGCAGGAGTGCCCTGTGTGACGGCACCGGCCGCTTCCATGCAAATTGAACTGGACTTTACCCCCGAAGGCGGTGATACGTTCCGTATGGAAACGCCGGGGTTCTTACTCCATGACTTTGAAGACGGGGTGTTTAATACCCACGTCTGTCAGATTTACAAGAGAACCGAGTTTGACGGTCCGTATCCGTTTGCCGGTAAGGTCAATCCCACAGAAGACTGATTTTAAGAACGACGCTTTTCTTCCCCTTATAGCGCAACAGGTCCCTTGATTGCGCTGTCGCCGAGTCCGAAAGGGCTCGGCTTTTTTGTTCACGAATAGGGATATTTAACTTTTCCTGAACGCTTAAGCACTCTCATCGTTTGGGGGTAGTTTACGGCGTAATTTCCTCAATAAGCAAATGTTTTAGGCTTTATTCTTTTGCTATACTGCCGAAAACGTTTTCTTAAGTTTTTGTTCAAATTTTCATATAAGCAAGGCAACTTTAAACACTTAAAGCGTCTTGTGCGGAGATAAGCCCCATGATTAAACGCAACGTATTACTCAATCCCGGCCCGGCGACAACCACCGATACGGTCAAACTGGCCCAAGTCGTACCCGACATTTGCCCGCGGGAAAAAGAATTTGCCGACCTGATGAAAGGCTTCCGGCATGACATTCTTAAAACCGTCCACGCAGACCCTGCCGCCTACACGGCCGTATTATTTTGCGGTTCGGGGACCCTGAATATGGACGTGTGCTTAAATTCGCTCCTTCCTGCCGAGGCCAAGGTCCTTGTCGTCAATAACGGCGCATATAGTTCGCGCGCCGTTGAGATTTGTAAGGCCTATGGCCTAAACCACATTGACCTTCGGTTCCCCATCGATGAGCTTCCGGATATGTCGCGTGTGGAAGCCACGCTAAAAGAAAACCCCGACATTCGCCTGGTGTACACGACGCATAACGAAACGGGGACGGGGATTTGTAATCCCATTCGTGAAATCGGCGCCTTAGCCCATCGGTACGGCGCGACCTTTGTCGTCGATACCACGTCGACCTTGGCGATGCGTCCGATTGATGTGGCGCGCGACAACATCGACTTTTGTATGGCCTCGGCCCAAAAGGGCATTATGGCCATGACAGGTCTTTCCTTTGTCATCGGGCGTACGGACCTGATCGTTGCGTCCAAGGACTACCCGAAGCGTTCGTACTACTGCAATCTTTATTTGCAGTACGAGTATTTCGAAAAAACCGGGCAAATGCACTTTACTCCGCCCGTGCAGACCGTCTATGCCGCCGTTCAGGGCTTAAAAGAATATTTTGCCGAAGGAGAAACGGCAAAGTGGGAACGCCACAAGCGCGTTTTCGAGGCGATTCACGCAGGTTTAGATGAACTCGGGTTTAAAGACGTTATTCGCCGTGAATGGCAAAGCGGCTTGGTGGTCTCGGTTTTGTATCCGGATGACCCCAACTGGGACTTTATGAAAGTGCACGATTACTGCTATGAACGTGGCTTTACGATTTATCCGGGGAAGATTGCCTCCACGAACACCTTCCGCTTGTGCTCGTTAGGTGCGATTGACGAGGCCGATATCAAAGCCTTCTTTAAGGTCTTTAAAGAGGCTTTGAGTACCTTAGAGATTCAAATTCCCGCTCGCTACAACGCTTAAAAAAGAGGGCCCTATGAAAACCGTTTACGCCTGCTTTACCACCGACATCATTCATGCCGGGCACTTAAATATCATCCGTGAGGCTCAAAAATACGGACAGCTCACGATCGGCGTGATGAGCGACGAAGCCCTCGTGCGTTTCGATCGCTTTCCGACAAAAACCCTTGAGGAGCGCCTTGCAATGGTGCGGTGCTTGGACGGCGTCTCAAACGTCATCGTCCAGGATAGCGTCATGTACGACAAGGTCATCGCAGAACTTAAGCCCGATTACGTGATTCACGGCGATAACTGGCTCGAAGGCCCGACAAAAGCCATTCGCGACAATGTTCAAAAGGCTCTTTCTTCGTACGGTGGAACGATTGTCGATGTACCGTATACGCGTAACGAACTTGTGCACCACATGGACGAGCGCGTCAAGGCACAGCTTGCGATGCCCGAATTTCGGCGTGCACGCTTGCGCCGTATGTTGACTCTAAGACCTGTTGTTAAAGCCATTGAGGTGCATAGCGGTCTTACGGGTCTGCTGGCTGAAAAAACCGTGGTCGAACACGACGGTGAACTTGACCAGTTCGATGCGATGTGGATTAGTTCCCTGTGTGATTCGACGGCCAAGGGTAAACCTGACATTGAACTCGTTGATATGACCTCGCGCTTTCGCACGATTGATGATGTGATGGAAGTGACGACCAAGCCCATCATTTTTGACGGCGATACCGGAGGCCTTATCGAACACTTTGTCTACACGGTGCGCTCTTTGGAACGCATGGGCGTTTCGGCCGTTATCGTCGAAGACAAAACGGGACTTAAGAAAAATTCGCTTTTCGGAACCGAAGTCAAGCAAACGCAAGATACGATTGAGCACTTTGCGCAAAAGATTGCCGCGGGCAAAAAGGTACAACTTACCGATGACTTTATGATCATTGCCCGCATCGAAAGCTTGATTTTGGAAAAAGGGATGGAAGATGCCCTCGCGCGTGCCAAGGCGTATGTCAAAGCCGGAGCCGACGGCATCATGATTCACAGCCGCAAAAAGGACCCGGCGGAAATCTTTGCCTTCTGCGACGCATTTCGCACCTTTGACACAACAACGCCGATTGTCGTTGTCCCGACCTCGTTTAACTCGGTCACGGAAGCCGAACTTGCGTCCCACGGCGTCAATATCGTCATCTACGCCAATCAGCTCACCCGGAGTGCCTTCCCTGCCATGCAGCAAACAGCCGAAGACATCCTGCGGTATCACAGAGCTCAGGAAGTCGATGCGCGCTTAATGCCCATTAAGAAAATCATTACGCTCATTGACACACTGTAAGGAAGCGCCATGCATGTCCGAACATTTGTAGATACCCTCGGTGCCGACTTTTTTACGGGCGTACCCGATTCGCTACTAAAGGCGCTTTCCTCGTACCTTATGGATACGTATGGACTAAATCCCGCTCACCACGTCATTGCCGCCAATGAAGGTAATGCTGCGGCGCTAGCTGCCGGCTACCACCTGGCGACCGGCCGCACTCCGGTTGTCTATATGCAAAATAGCGGGGAAGGGAACATCGTTAATCCCGCAGCCAGCCTTTTAAATCCGAAGGTCTATGCGATTCCGACGATTTTCGTGGTCGGTTGGCGCGGTGAGCCCGGAGTTAAAGACGAGCCGCAACACGTCTTTCAGGGAGAAATTACCGTTTCTCTTTTAGAACTCCTCGGAATCAAGACCTTTATCCTCTCGCAGGAGACCACGACCCAAGAACTTCATACTGCCGTAGCGGCCTTTCGTGAGGAGTTAAAGGACGGCCGGGACGTTGCCTTTGTCGTACGCAAAGGAGCTTTAACGTACGAGGGGAAGCCCGTTTTCAAAAATGCCTATACCTTAAAGCGCGAAGAGGTAATCGGTGCCGTGACACAAGTAAGCGGTCGGGACCCTGTGATCTCAACCACCGGGAAAGCGAGCCGCGAGCTTTTTGAACTTCGCGTCGCGCGGGGCGAGAGCCATGAAACGGACTTTCTGACTGTAGGATCAATGGGGCATACCTCGTCGATTGCCCTTGCGGTGGCCGTGAATCAACCGAATCGTAAGGTCTGGTGCATCGACGGGGACGGCGCTGCTCTCATGCACATGGGCGCGATGGGAGTGATCGGGTCCGTAGCCCCGAAAAACCTTGTCCATATTCTTATCAATAACGAAGCTCACGAAAGTGTCGGCGGCATGCCGACGGTTGCCAAAACCGTGGATTTTGCGGCGGTGGCGCGTGCCTGCGGATACCCGAACGTCGTTTCTGTGCAAGATGCAGATGCTCTGAATCGGGCTTTGCAAGAGGCTAAAGCAAGTGAGAAACTGACGTTTATCGAAGTCAAATGTGCCGTCGGCGCTCGCAAAGACTTAGGACGCCCGACCACAACGGCCCTGGAAAACAAAACGGCCTTTATGCGCTTTCTTGCTACGCGGTGAAGCACCGTTTTTTCTTAAAAAAGCCTAACCCCGGGTCATTCCGGGTTTTTTTTGCCTCAGGCACACAAAACGCCCTAACTTTACAAAACCTTTAAATCTATCGGAGTAAATCGTTACATTCGGCTCCTAATGTTCGCATCACCCAATAAAAAGAAAGGAGTCTAAGAGTAAACAACTCTCGACTAAAGTCGAAAGCTTTATTGTCACCTGCTAAAGCAGGCTCAACATAGGGCTTGTTTACACCAGCCCCTGGGTTATCAGCAGACAACCCAGACGTTGCAGGTTCCGACCTCCATTGAGGTCGCTGTGCGCTCTGTAACCACAGTTCTTGCAAACAAAAGAGCGCTATGCGGTGTGCAACGCGCAGATTTCACAGGCGGCCTCCGGGCCGTGTGTCACGACTTGGTCACCGAAAAGCCTGGGTTTAACGCAAGTTACGTCACACCTGTACACGGGAAAACTCGAATTAATTATCCGTCTTTCGAGTCGATTTCAAGTCGAGAGTCCGAAAACCCCGATTGATGCAAAAAACCCCTTCCGGGAACTTAAAAAGCGGCCGAATCGCGCAACCGAATCGACCGCTTCTTTTTGCCTACTCGAACTCGATGGTGGCAGGCGGTTTTGTCGTGTAGTCAAAGAGCACGCGATTGACGTGTTTGACTTCATTGACAATGCGATTGGCGGCTGTCGTGATGGTTTTAGCCGGCAAAATCGTCACTTCCGATGTCATAAAGTCCGACGTAGTCACGGCGCGCAACGCGACGGCCGAATCGTACGTGCGTTCATCGCCCATCACGCCGACGCTTCGCATGTTGGTGAGTGCCGCAAAATACTGACTCGGACGCTCGGCAAGTGGGAGCTTATCGATTTCTTCACGCCAAATGGCATCGGCTTCCTGCACGAGGGTAATTTTCTCAGGCGTAATGTCGCCGATGATACGCACCGCAAGACCCGGGCCCGGGAAGGGCTGACAGTAGACTTGGCTTTCGGGGAGCCCGAGCTCTAACCCGGCCTTACGCACTTCGTCTTTAAAAAGGTCGCGAAGCGGTTCGACGATTTCCTTAAAGCGGATGTTCTTGGGTAGCCCCCCGACATTGTGGTGGCTCTTAATCGTGGCCGATTCACCGCCTAAGCCGCTTTCGACCACATCGGGGTAAATCGTCCCTTGTGCAAGAAAGTCCACCTCTCCGATTTTCTCGGCCTCATCCTCAAAGACGCGAATAAATTCTTCGCCGATGATTTTGCGTTTCTTTTCGGGCGCGGAAATGTCTTTAAGTTTATTGAGGAACCGGTCCCTTGCATCCACGCAAATAAAGCGGATATCAAAGGCGCCGCCTTCGCCGAAAATCGAGCAGACGCGTTCGCGTTCGTTTTTACGCAACAGGCCGTGATCGACGAAAACACATGTCAATTGCTTGCCGACGGCACGGGCTAACAGCGCCGCACACACGCTCGAATCGACGCCGCCCGAAAGAGCACAAAGGACCTTCTTATCGCCGATACGTTCGCGCAGAGCCTTGACGGTTTCCTCCACAAAGGAATCCATCTTCCAGGTTCCGGCACATCCGCAAACTTTGTAGACGAAATTGGAAAGCATCTTCACGCCGTTTTCGGTGTGAAGCACTTCGGGGTGAAACTGAACATTATAAAGCTTACGAGTCGCATCCTCGCTCGCAGCAACCGGGCAATTGGGGGTTGAAGCCGTAATACGGAAGCCCGGAGCCGGAGTGAAGATTGAGTCGTTGTGGCTCATCCAGCAGATGTTTTTATCCGGGAGGTCGCAAAAAAGCGGGCTTGTGGTATCCAGGTTCACCAGGGTCTTGCCGTATTCGCGTTCGGGCGCCTGAGCGACTTTCCCGCCCAATTGAAAACTCATGAGCTGCGCCCCGTAGCAAATGCCGAGAATCGGAACGCCCCAGGAATAGATTTCCGGGTCAATGACGGCGGCGTCTTTTAAGTAAACGCTAGCCGGTCCTCCGGTAAAGATGATGCCTTTTAAGTTCTTGCGCCGCAGTGCCGCCAAAGGACGTTTATACGAGGCAATTTCGCAGTACACGCCGCATTCGCGCACGCGACGAGCGATGAGTTGGTTGTATTGGCCGCCGAAATCAACGACCACAATGGTTTCTTGGTTGTCCGTATGTGTGCTCAAAACAAAGCTCCGAAAAGTGTCGTGACGGGAAGAAATCTTTCCCGAATCGGAATCCTCGGCATTATAAAGAGGGTAGAGCAGGGAAAAGAAGAAAAACCCGGCACCGCAACGGGCACCGGGCTAGTTCCTAGAACACACACAGGGGATTAGTACTCGTTAAAAATCCGCTGAATTTCCTTCAAATCATTGGTCTTTGTGAGCGCCAGTTGCAACAAAAGGCGAGCCTTTTGAGCATTGAGCGTATCCCCGTCAAGGAACATTTCGTCGGTCCACTGCTTTAAGGACGGAACCACAGGTCCGTTACCCACGCGCGAGGAGCGCACAATCACAAGACCCTTCTTTTGCGCCGCAATCAGGGACTTTTCCGTTTCCTTGTGGATCGATCCGTTGCCGGTGCCGTCGTGGATGATGCCCTTGGCGCCGGCCTTCACGGCCGCGTCAACCATCACACCGTCGGCATTGACATGCGAATAAACGATATCGACACGCGGAAGGTCTTTAAGACCCTTGACGTTAAATTCGCTCATCGCCGTATGGCGACGTGTGGACGCCTTGTAGAACATGACCTTACCGCCTGCAATGTACCCTAAGGTACCGAGTTCGGGAGCCTTGAAGGTCGCCACATTGGTCGTGTTGGTCTTGGTGGCATCGCGCGCGCCGTTAATCGTATCGTTCATCGCAATGAGAACGCCCTTACCGATCGCGTCTTTACTGACGGCTACGCGTACGGCATTTAATAGATTCATCGGCCCGTCCGCACTCATCGCCGTTGCCGGGCGCATCGCCCCGACAAGAACCACGGGCTTCTTACTCTTGACCGTTAAATTCAAAAAGTACGCCGTTTCTTCGAGGGTATCGGTGCCGTGTGTAATGACAATGCCCTGAACGTCCTTTTGTGCCAAGAGTTCGTTAATACGGTTAGCAAGAACAAGAAGCGTCTTCGTATCCATGTTATTGGACGAAATCTTGACAATCTGTTCACCGTCAACGTTAGCGATTTCTTTCATCTGCGGAACAGCGTCCATCAGGGTCTGAATGCCAATCTTTCCGGCTTCATAGCCCGTCGTTTGCGTTGCCGATGATGCACTGCCGGCAATCGTTCCGCCCGTTGCCAGAATCCGCACACCCGGTAGGTTTGCGGCCAAGGCAACACCGGTACTCACGACAAGAGCTGCTGCAATCAGTGTTTTTTTCAAATGACGCATAAAGGTTCTCCAGATTGAGGGTTTGACATCGGCATAAGACGCCGTACTCCTTCAATTATACGGACAGAACCCCATCAAAAAAGAAAGAAATACTTGTTATTTATCAAAGAAAATGCCGGCCTTTTCCGTATGATTTTTATTTATGCCGGTCGCCTTCCTCTTTGCTGCATTCCTTCGAAGAAAGTCTCTCCCTTTATCCTAAAAACAAGGTAGGTACGGCGTTTTGCGTATGTACAAACGCCCGAACGCGCGCCTACAATGGCATCCATATTTGAAGCGGTCACGCGAAAGGAATCTTTTTTTTTTCGATTCTTTTCGCGTGACCGCTTTTTGTTTTTGTTTTTCGAACGCTTTAACCCATTGTTTTTAAAGGATTTCACAAAAGAGAGGAGAAACCATCATGAAAGACGTACCGGAATTGTTCGGCTCGCTTGTGTTTAACGAAACGGTCATGAAGGACCGTTTACCGCAGCCCACCTACAAATCCTTCCGCGAAGCCGTTGCCAACGGAACCGCTTTAGATCTTCCGATGGCTAACATCATTGCCGATGCCATGAAAGACTGGGCTTTGGAAAAGGGTTGCACTCACTTTACGCATTGGTTCCAACCGATGACGGGCATTACCGCCGAAAAGCACGAAAGCTTCATTAGCCCGACAGCGGGCGGCCACGTCATCATGGAGTTTTCGGGTAAAGAACTCATCCAGGGCGAGCCCGATGCCTCGAGTTTCCCCTCGGGCGGTCTCAGAGCCACCTTCGAAGCGCGCGGCTACACGGCCTGGGATCCGACAAGCTACGCCTTTATTAAGGACGATACCCTGTGCATTCCGACGGCCTTTTGCTCGTACACAGGGGAGTCTCTCGATAAAAAGACACCGCTTTTGCGCTCGATGAACGTGATTTCCAAAGCCAGCGTACGTGCCTTAAAGCTCTTCGGAATTACGACAAGTCGCGTCCAAAGCACGGTCGGGCCCGAACAAGAGTACTTTCTTGTTGATAAAGCCCTTTTCGATCAACGTAAGGATCTAGTCTACACCGGTCGGACCCTGTTCGGTGCTCCGTCGCCTCGCGGTCAGGAAATGGAAGACCACTATTTCGGCATGATCAAACCCCGCGTGCGTGCCTTTATGAAGGATTTGGACACGGAACTTTGGAAGCTCGGCGTTCACGCCAAGACCGAACACAACGAAGTGGCGCCGGCCCAGCACGAACTCGCCCCGATCTTTTCGATGACCAACATTGCCACGGACCACAACCAGCTCACGATGGAATTTATGAAAAAGGTTGCCCTCAAGCACGGGATGGTGTGTCTCTTGCATGAAAAACCTTTTGCGGGCGTAAACGGGTCAGGCAAACACAACAACTGGTCACTGAGTACCGCGGAGGGGAAAAACCTTCTTTCGCCTTCGGATAATCCCTATAAGAACACGCGGTTCTTGCTCTTTTTAGCCGCCGTGATTAAGGCCGTGGACGAGCATCAGGACCTGCTTAGGATTTCCGTTGCGAGCGCCGGAAACGACCACCGCTTGGGTGCAAACGAAGCGCCTCCTGCGATTGTGTCGATTTTCTTAGGAACGCAGTTAACCGACGTTTTGGAAGCCGTTGCCGCCGGACGCGTTTGGGAGCCGAGACCTGCGAAGGCCTTAAAGCTTTCGGACGACACGGTCCCGGCCTTAATGCAAGACAACAGCGATCGGAATCGCACGTCGCCTTTTGCCTTTACGGGCAATAAATTTGAATTTCGTATGCTCGGTTCGAGCGCCTCGGTCTCCGGTCCCAACATCATTCTCAATACGATTGTCGCCGATGCCTTAAACGTCCTTGTGGACAAGATCGAGGGCACCGATGATGTCGACTCGGCCGTCTATGCTGTCGTGCGCGATGTGTATAACGCCCACAAGCGCATCATCTTTAACGGAAACGGCTACTCGGATGAATGGGTTAAGGAAGCGGAGCGTCGCGGGCTTTTGAACTTAAAGTCCACGCCCGAATGCCTGCCGCTTTTGGCCGAGACGAAAAACGTCGAACTGTTCGATAAGTACGGCATCTTCACACCCGACGAGACCACGTCGCGTGTTCATATTTTCCTTGAAAACTACTCCAAGACCATTGCCATCGAAGCCGATGCAGCCTTGGATATGCTCTATAAGGACATTTTGCCGAGTATCGAAGCGTACGTGTCCGATTTAACCCAAGCAGCCCTTCGTAAGAAGGAAGCGGGGATTGCCGGTGGTTTTGAAGCCGACCTGGCAACAAAGCTTTCCGATATCACGACGGAAATTTACGAGCGCGCCGAGAAACTTACGTTCGTGAAAAAAGACGTGGCTGCCATTGCCTCGGAAAACGAAAAGGCAACGGCTTACCACGAGCAAGTTCTTGCGGCCATGCAGGCGCTTCGCGAGAAGGTCGATGAGGCCGAACCGCTTGTTGCTCAAAAGTATCTGACGTATCCGACCTACGGACAGTTGCTTTTCGGAGTCAACGACTAAGAGTTCAAAAGGGGAACGAATCGGGGGTGCGATACGTCGCATCCCCGTTTCGTGTAATCAAAGCAATCAAAGGGCAGGGTTCCGGGCTTATAAACGAAACCCGATGCAATATGACTAAATACATATTCGTAACAGGCGGCGTTGTTTCTTCACTCGGCAAGGGCATTACAGCGGCATCCCTCGGACGCCTTCTCAAAAGCCGCGGCTACAAAATCACCATCGAAAAGTTCGATCCCTATATCAATATCGACCCGGGCACGATGAGCCCGTACCAGCACGGCGAGGTGTTTGTCACCGACGACGGGGCCGAGACCGATTTGGACCTCGGGCACTACGAGCGCTTTATCGACATTAATCTTACGAAAAACTCCAATGTGACGACAGGCAAAATCTACCAGTCGATTATCACCAAGGAGCGCCACGGGGACTACTTGGGACGCACCGTCCAAGTGATTCCCCATGTGACGAACGAAATTAAGTCGCACGTGTACGATGTGGCAAAACTGGAAAATGCCGACTTTGTCATCACGGAAATCGGCGGAACGGTAGGCGACATCGAAAGTTTGCCGTTTCTCGAGGCCATTCGTCAGGTCAAAAAAGACATCGGTAAAGATAACGTCTTGTACATTCACGTCACGCTCGTGCCGTACATTGCCGGGGCCGGGGAACTAAAAACCAAACCCACGCAGCACTCCGTGAAAGAGTTGCGCTCAATCGGTATTCAGCCCGACATCATTGTCTGCCGTACCGAGCACCCGATTTCCGAGAAGATGAAAGAAAAGATTGCGCTTTTCTGCGACGTGGAACCTGAGGCTGTGATTGAAAACCTGACGGCCCCATCGATCTACGACGTGCCGGTTCTCATGGAAAAAGAGGGACTTGATTCGATTGCCCTTAAAAAACTCGGGTTACCGGACCTACCGAAAGATATGACCGAGTGGCACGACATGGTCAAGCGCATTCACACCCCGTATCAAACCCACGTCTGCGTTGCCGTGGTCGGAAAATACGTCGACCTTCAGGATGCCTATATCTCGATTACAGAAAGCTTGCACCACGCAGCGGTGTTTGACCAAGCGGACCTTAAGATCAAGTGGGTCAATGCCGAGAAAATCGAAGATGTGTCCGTTAACCTTGACGAAGTCTTTGCCGGAGTTGACGCTATTCTCGTTCCCGGAGGCTTCGGCAATCGCGGCATCGAAGGAAAGATTCGGGCCATCTCGTATGCTCGGGAAAAGAAGTTACCCTTCCTCGGGATTTGCCTCGGGATGCAGTGCGCCGTCATTGAATTTGCCCGCGGTGTTGCCGGCATGACAGGCGCCAACAGCACGGAGTTTTATGACGAAACCGAGTACCCGGTGATTGCCCTGATGAACGAACAAAAGGATGTGACGGACCTCGGGGGCACCATGCGGCTCGGTCAGTACCCGTGTGTGACGCAAGAAGGGTCCTTAGCACGAAAGGCGTACGGCGAGGTTCTTATCTCCGAGCGCCATCGTCACCGCTGGGAATTCAATAATATTTATAAGGAAGCGCTTACCGGAAAGGGTCTTCGCATCGGCGGTACGTCGCCCGACGGAAAACTCGTGGAAATTATCGAATTAGACCGATTGATTCATCCCTGGTTTGTCGGCGTTCAGTTCCATCCGGAATTTAAATCCCGTCCGACACGACCCCATCCGCTCTTCCGAGACTTTGTCGCAGCCGGCATTGAACGGGCGAAAGGAAAGTAGGGGGTTAAGTTGCGTTTCAAAAGGCGTCGGCAACACAACCGGTGCCTTTCTTTTTATGGGCAGTTAGAAAAGGGCCGTCGCGTAAACACCCGCCAGTTCCGAAAGAAGAACAACAAAAAATGCGCCATAAATACGAGGCGTGGGACCGGGTAGGTCATAGATGCGGCTTGGGTTGTCAAGATGTCGAAGACAAAAGCCCTCGGCATGTCCGGTCGCATCGCGCTCGAGCGTTTGAAGGAGCCCGACAAGAAGGGTCTTTAAGCGAAACAGGCGGCTTTTATCGTGAAATCTCAAATCCACGCCGCAGGAGACTTTCTTAAAAACGTCTTTTTTTCTGGCAAACGAGGCGGCCGTCAAAAGAAAGGCCGTGCGCACATCGGCAGCTTTCGTTTTAAGGACCGGCCTTAAAAGGACAGCCAGAGCATCAGCCAGGCCCGCCGGCGTTGTTTCTTTCACGAGTGTTGCCGTCCAGAGAAACAGCGTTATGAGTTGCGTGAAAAGAACGCCGGCCCCCATCGCGCTTGACTCAAGCGAGGTATCGGAGAAGGCAAGACTTGAGGCAAACGAAAACGCTGCCCAAAAAAGTGCAAAAAGGCCCCAGGTTTTAAGAAACCTCCCGAATGCTCGAATCCCGGTGTGCACAAGAAAGAACCCCATCGAAAAACCGCAGAACAAAGCAAGAACCGGGGGCGGGAAATGCCACAACAGCAATCCTGTCGGTAAAAAAACCACCAAGCAAAAGAGGTTTTTCTCGTGAGCCATCGATTTTAAAAGGGGAAAATCCCGTATTCGGGGTGTAAGGAAACCGCCTTGCGAGCCTCATCGAGCCTCGGGTAGATGTGCGCCTTACCCTCGTAAAGAAAAAGGAAGGAATCCCCGTCTTTTAAAAGAGAAAGGAAGGAGCGCACATCATGCGTGGCAATTAAAACGCTGCGGCCGATGCGGAAATCTTTGAGGGTGGCAATGAGTTCTTTGACCGAGAACCAGTCAAGACCCGCTGTCGGCTCATCGAAAAGAAGCACGTCCGAGGGCGGAAAAAGCGTTGTGAGAAGCGCCAGCTTTCGCTTTTGCCCGAAAGAAAGCGTGGCAACGGGGCTTTCGGGGTCAATCCCGTAGCGACACAAAACCTCCCGAGCTCGATTCATACGTCTTTCATCGGGATTCGGGTAAGTAAGCAGGAGCTCCTCTAAAGGCGTTTGTCCGAAAAGCGCATACTCGGACTCTTGCATGAGTAGGTTAGGGCGCGAGGATGTCGTAACCGACCCTTTTTGCGGGGTGATAAGACCGGCAACAGCCGACAAAAGAGTACTTTTTCCCGATCCGTTCGCGCCGAGCACAAGCGTCATGGCCCCTTCGGGAACCGTAAGCGAGATATCCCGTAAATGCCGAACGGACAAATCGGAAACTGCAATCATCCCAGGGACCGATGACGCACCATGCGCCAGAAAAGAAAGGCAAGAAGCACTTTGACTAGGTCTGCGGGAACAAAAACCAAATCCATGTAAAACGCCTGAACAAGGGTTTTATTGAGCGTCAGACTCATGCCGATGATACCGCAGGCGTGGCAGGCGGCAACGGCTACAACAAGGCCGACAAGAGTCCCTACGGTTCCGGTTTTGCGTGCCAGACCCGCAATGAAGGCCAAAAACAAAAATCCGACAAGATACCCGCCCGAGGGTCCGAAAAGGACGCCGAGACCGGCTTTACCGCCCGCGAAAATCGGAAGACCCACGGCACCGGCAAGAAGGTAAAGAATCACGGCCAAAACAGCTGTCCGAGGACCGAGGAAAAGACCGACGAAAGCAATCAAGAGGACCTGCAAGGTAATCGGCACCGGGCCGACGGGAATGACAAAAAAACTCGCAAGACCGAAAAGGGCGGCAAATTCAGCCGCATAGGCAAGGCGTCGGATTCGATCCATAACGGGGCTTCTGAAAAAAGAAAAGTAATACGAAAAAAACGCACCGAGGAGCAGTCGATGCGTTTTCTCTTTAACGGCTAATCCACCCCCACTGAGGGATGAAGACGGAAAAGCTCATGAGGCGTTAAGCCATCGCTTTAATCGCGGCGCTCAAACGGCTCTTATGACGCGCGGCGGCGTTCTTGTGCAGAGCACCCTTAGAGCACATTGCGTCGACCAAGCACTGCGCCTTCTTGAAGGTTTCGGTCGCAGCGGCCTTGTCACCGGCCAAAATCGCCTTGCGGACGCTCTTGACGGCGGTACGGTACTGCGTACGCTGCGCAGAAAGATGCTGGTTGCGGGCAACGGCCTGACGGGCACGTTTGCGAGCTTGTTTTGTATTAGCCATTTAGGTATTCCTAAAAATAAATGCTTGAAAAGGGCAAGCACCCGGTTTAAGTTCGTTTCCGGTGCGCCCCTCGCATTAATCAGCCGTGGGCTCGGCCGGTATGTGTTTACAATGTCGCTTGTCGAAAATAAAGAGGGCGAAACATTTCGCCCCGATTTCCGAAAAGCGCCGTATTTTAACAAAAACACGGCGTCGCGACAAGAAAAAACAACGATAAGACAAGACGCCTCATGTCCATACTGCGCTCGGCGGCCACGGTTTCCGCCTTTACGATGCTTTCTCGTGTCACGGGACTGATCCGTGACATGCTCATCGCTCGGTATTTCGGCGTCTGTGCCGCGACCGATGCCTTCTATGTCGCATTTCGTATTCCCAATCTCTTGCGTCGGCTTTTTGCCGAAGGTGCGTTTTCGCAAGCCTTTGTGCCGATGCTCTCACAGGTCAAAGAAAAAGAGAGTCCTTCGCGCACGGAAGAATTTATCAATCACGTCTTTACGCTCCTGGCACTCGCGGTCTTTCTTGCAAGTGTCCTCGGGGTCCTCTCGGCGCCCGCTGTCGTGTGGGTGATTGCCACGGGTTTTGCCAAGACTCCGACAACGTTTGACTTGGCGGTGGCGCTTACGCGCTTTATGTTCCCGTACATCATTTTCATGAGCCTGGTGGCCCTTGCGGCGGCTGTACTCAATACCTGGCGCCACTTTGCCATCCCGGCTTTTACGCCCGTTCTTCTGAATGTAAGCTTTATCGTCTTTATTGTTTTCGTGAGCGAACACCTTGACGCGCCCGTGTGGGCGTTGGCTTTCGCCGTTCTCGTCGGCGGAGTTTTGCAACTTGCGACACAACTGGTGCAATTAAAACGCATGCGCCTTATGCCGCGTTTTGCATCTGTGAAAAGCGCCGTGCGCGATAAAGCCGTTACAAAGCTGTTGCGCCTTATGGTTCCGGCAATTGTCGGCGTTGCCGTCGCACCGATTTCGATTTTAATTAACACCAATATCGCCTCGCGTTTGATTGAAGGGTCCGTGACGTGGTTAAGTTACGCCGATCGCCTCATGGAGTTTCCGACAGCGCTTCTCGGCGTTGCGCTCGGCTCAGTTCTTTTGCCGAGTCTTTCGCGGGCGTACGCAAGAGGGGATACCGGGGCGTATCAAGACCTCCTTGATACGGGCCTTAAAGTGGTCTTTCTTCTGGCCGTTCCGGCGGCGGTCGGTTTGGGATTTTTAGCCGAGGGGCTTTCATCCGTGCTCTTTCAGGGGAAAAACTTTACGGCGCTCGATGTAGCACAAACCTCGGTGGCCGTCCGCGGATATGCCGTCGGGATGATCGGCCTTATCGGTATCAAAATTATTGCCCCCGCGTTTTATGCCCGAAAAGATATTAAAACGCCCATGATTGTTGCCATCCTTTCCGTCGTCTTCATCCAAAGTTTGAACATCGTGACCGTGCCGCTTTTTGCTCACGCAGGCCTGGCGATATCAGTGGCACTCGGGTCGTGCTTTAACGCTCTGGTTCTGCTCGCAGTCCTCGCGAAGCGCACCTGGTATACACCCGTCGACGGCTGGGTCCGTTACATCACTCGCACGCTGGTTGCCGCGGGTGCCATGGCCCTCTTTTTGTCCTGGATTCAAACGGGGACCGATTGGGTCGCGATGCAAAATGCCTGGGAGATACGCCTTGTGTATATCCTCGGGATTATCGGGGCGGCTGCCTTGGTTTATTTTGCTCTTTTGGGCCTACTCGGCTGGAGAGCTCAGGAACTTAAACACGCGGCGCGTCAAAATTAAAGAGGTTACTTGTGAGTACATTCATTCCGGGAATCGAAAAGCGCCTGGCTGCGCTCTTAAATGAAATCGAGAACGCTCCGAAAAAAGAAAATCGCGTTTCGCTACTTGCCGTCAGTAAGACTTTTCCCAAAGAGGCCGTCCTCGTAGCGGCCAAGGCCGGGCAACGCTCTTTCGGAGAAAACTACGCTCAGGAAGGGTGCGAAAAAGTCGAGTGGTTCCGAGAAAATCACCCGGAACTTACTCTTGACTGGCACTTTATCGGCCCGGTACAAGCCAATAAAACCCGCATCATTGCCGAGCACTTTGACTGGGTCGAAAGCCTCAATCGCGAAAAAATCGCCCGGCGCTTAAACGAGCAAAGACCCGAGACCCTCGGAAAACTTAACGTCCTCATTGAAGTCAATATCGACGGTGAGGCAAGTAAGTCGGGCGTACTTCCGAAAGATGTTCCGGCGCTTTGCGATGTGGTGCAAAGCCTTGAGCGCTTAAAGTTACGGGGTCTTATGGCGATTCCCGCGCCCGCCGATACCTACGAAGGGAAAATCAAGCCCTTACGTGCCATGCGCGCCTTGTATGAGACGCTTTGTGACAAATACGGGTTCGATACGCTTTCGATGGGCATGAGCGCCGATCACCTCGAGGCTCTTGAAGCCGGTTCTACCGAAATTCGCGTCGGTACGGCGATTTTCGGGCATCGTGACTACGGCGCCAAGTAGTTACAGACCCTTTTTCCGGCACCAGGCGCGCACTTTCTCCGTGATGCGCATTGCGCAAAACTTCGGTCCGCACATCGAGCAAAAATGCGCGCCTTTCATGCTCTCTTTACCCAACGTCGCGTCGTGGTAGGCGCGCGCCGTTTCGCTATCAAAGGCAAGGTTAAATTGATCGGTCCATCGGAACTCAAATCGCGCCTTACTCATGGCGTTGTCGCGAATTTGGGCACCGGCAACGCCTTTAGCCAAGTCCGCAGCGTGTGCAGCAATCTTGTAGGCAATGAGCCCGGCACGCACGTCGTCTTTATTCGGTAACCCTAGGTGTTCTTTGGGCGTAACGTAACAGAGCATCGCCGTCCCGTGCGCACCGATGGTAGCTGCTCCGATGGCACTTACAATGTGGTCGTACCCCGGTGCGCAATCTTCAACCAGGGGCCCTAAGGTGTAAAAGGGCGCGGCATCGCAAAGCGTCTCTTCGGCGAGGGCATTTTCTGCAACGCGTTGCAAGGGGATGTGTCCCGGGCCTTCGATGAGAACCTGCACGTCGTGCGCGCGGGCGATTTTGGCTAAGCGCCCGAGTTCCGTGAGTTCTGCCATCTGAGCCGCATCGCACGCATCGTGTAAGGACCCGGGCCTTAAGCCGTCACCTAAACTCATTGCCACATCATAGGTAGCCAGAATCTCACAGAGCTCGTCAAAGTGCGTGTAAATGAAGTTTTCCGCATTGTGATGCATACACCAAAGGGCCATAACCGACCCCCCGCGCGAGACAATCCCCGTAAGGCGCCGTTGCGTGAGCGGAATAAACGAGAGCCTCACGCCTGCGTGAATCGTCATATAGTCGACGCCTTGCTCGGCCTGCTCGATGACCGTCTCACGAAATAGTTCCCACGTAAGACACTCGGCGTGCCCGTCCACTTTTTCAAGGGCCTCATAAAGCGGAACGGTTCCGATCGGCACGGGGCTATTGCGAAGAATCGCTTCCCGTGTCCCGTAGATGGCTTTTCCCGTCGATAGGTCCATGACGGTATCGGCGCCCCAGCGCACGGCCCAAATCAGTTTCTCGACTTCTTGAGCGATATCGGACGCTAAGGCGGAATTGCCGATATTGGCGTTGACCTTCGTAAGAAACGCCCGACCGATGACCATCGGTTCGGATTCGGGGTGGTTAATCGAAGCGGGGAGAACGGCGCGCCCTGCAGCAATCTCGTCGCGAACAAATTCGGGAGTGACCTCCTCAGGACACGTAAAGGAAAGGGACGAAGCGTCATGGTGCGACAAAAGCGCCGCACGACTTTCGGCTGACAGAACGGACAAACTTTGAATGTACGCCGCGCGATTGACGTTTTCCCGAATCGCCGCAAATTCCATTTCGGGCGTTATGAGGCCCGCTTTCGCGTACGCAAGCTGCGTCGGGTGAACTCCGTCCTTGGCGCGGCATACGGGGGCTTTACCTGAAAAAGGATTTTCTTGAGGGGACGCGTTGGCTCTTTCCTTGAAAGCAACATCACCTCGGGTTTGAATCCACACGGCACGCCGCGTACTGATTCCGACGCGGCAATCGGGGTTTTGAGAGGCATCGCCCCAAGGGCCCGACGTGTCATAAAGAAATACCGGGGGATTGACTTCGCGCTTTCCATCGGGCAGGGCCGAATCGGCTTGATAGACGGCTTTCATCGGAACGGCACCGCACATTGTTCCCGTGACCGTCACGCGAGCAACACAAGAAGTAGAAGGGGAAGGGGATTCCGGGGTAATGGCAATCGGTTTTTCAGTCATCGTCACACTCACTAGGGCAGAAGGTGCGCGATGCGAGAATCGGGGTATTCCCGTAATCTTCGCGCGTTTCCCTCCGCTGAGATCAATCAGATCAGGTTCAAAGGCACTTTCTCAATCGGACGCATCCGATACACCTAACGCAAGGGGGCATTCTAACAACGTTGAAAAAGGCAGCGGAAAAAAGAGAGAAAGCGCTGAAAAGCCCTGAAAAAGACCCTAAAAACAACAAGAGACACGCAATTTGGCGGGCACCGCCTGCAAAGACGCCACCTCGGAGGTCTTTTTTGGATATAATGGCGCACTTTATGAGAGTTCACCCTTGTGGGGGTATGTAAAAATGGCTGTTCAACAAAATAAAAAATCCACGAGCCGTCGCGGTAACCATCGTTCTCACGATTCCCTGACGAATCCGCCCGTTGCCGTTGAAGCAACGACCGGTGAAGTTCACCTGCGTCATCACATCTCTGCCACGGGTTTTTACCGCGGTAAGAAGGTTGTCGCGAACAAGGAATCGACCGAGAAGTAATTTCGGTTCTCTCAACGCGCGCGTACAGCACGTGAAAATTAATACAAATTAAGTCGCCTTCGGGCGTGTTGTATTCTTTTAGAATAGACACATGTGAGGCGACTTTTTTTGTTGCCTGGCGTTTTTGCCGATTTGTCCTACGAAAAGGAAATCGGTCACGAAAACCGACGAGACATCCGAGGGTCACCATGAGAAAAATCGCAGTCGTTTTTCCCGGACAGGGGAGTCAGTGCGTCGGCATGCTCTCCGGCCTTGAGGATCACCCCTCGGTTCGAGAAACGCTTGAAGAAGCTGACTCGATTCTCGGATACTCGATTTCCGAAATCATTGCCCGGGGTCCCCAAGAGGTTTTAAACCAAACGGTGCACACGCAACCGGCCTTAGTTGTCTCGTGTGTGGCCGTCTATCGGGCACTGGCTGAAAAAACGCGCCTTATTCCGACCTATTTTGCCGGTCACAGTCTCGGAGAATTTGCCGCCTGTGCCGCCTCGGGGCTTCTATCCTTTGCCGATACCGTCCGACTCGTGCGCCTTCGCGCCGAACGCATGCAGGAGATTGCCGCGCGTCACCCCGGTCACATGGCTGCCGTTTTGGGTCTTGCGGCTAAGGACATTGACTCGGTTTGCTCAAGGCTGGAAGGCGAGGGGTTTGTCAAACCCGTTAACTTTAACGCGCCGCTTCAGACAGTGATTGCCGGAATCGGTCCGGCTTTTGATCGCGCGAAAGACGCATTAAAAGAAGCCGGCGCCAAGATGATTGTCGATCTTCCGGTTGCCACGGCCTTTCACACGGATTTATTTACCCCTGTTGCCCGCGCTTTGAAAGACACGCTTCAAACGCTTGACATTCATACGGCGGCAACCCCAGTCGTTGCGAACATCGACGGCTCGGTTAAAACCACAAAAGAAGACGTCGTCACCTCGCTTTCCGAGCAAGTCTCACACCCGGTTCAGTGGGTAAAAACGCAAGACCTTTTCCTTAAAAACGGTGTGACCGACCTCATCGAATGCGGACCGGGACGCACATTAACGGGGCTAGCCAAACGCACCCTTAAGGGAATCACTTTATTTAACGCTTCAAGCGCCCAATCGATCGAGTCGATTGCCGCGCAACTTGCTACGGAGTAAACGCATGGGAGCACTCTTTTCAACCGATGCCTTCGCAGGGCGTGTGGTCCTTGTTACCGGTGCCAGTCGCGGCATCGGACGCGCAATTGCCCAAGCTTTTAGCCGCACCGGTGCCTGCGTCATCGGAACGGCAACAACCGAGGGCGGCGCTAAGGCAATTTCCGAAGCGCTTGCAGGGACCGGTAAGGGCGTTATGTTCGATGTCACGGATGCCGCAGCCGCCGATGCCTTGATTCAAACGATCGTCAAAGACGAAGGAAAAATCGACATTCTTGTCAACAATGCCGGCATTACGCGCGATACCTTAAGTATGCGCATGACCGATGAAAACTGGAATGCGGTTTTGGAAGCCGATTTAACCGGTGCCTTTCGCCTCGTGCGTGCGGCACTGCGTCCGATGATGCGTGCTCGATACGGACGCATTGTCAATCTTGCATCTGTTGTGGGCGTGACGGGCAACGCCGGTCAGGCGAACTATGCAGCGGCCAAAGCCGGTTTGATTGCTATGAGCCGGTCGGTCGCCCGTGAAGTGGCCGCTCGCTCGATCACCGTCAATTGCGTGGCTCCGGGCTTTATCGAGACGGATATGACAAAGACCATTCCCGAAGCCATGCGTGAGACGCTTTTAAAAGAGATTCCGGCGCAACGTTTCGGCAAACCCGAGGACATCGCGCAGGCAGTTTTGTTCTTAGCGAGTGACGCGGCTTCCTACATCACCGGAGCCGTGCTTCATACAAACGGAGGATTGTATACGGGGTACTAAAACCTTGATACAATCGCTATACTCTAATGATGCATACGGTCCGCTTTCGTTGCGGACCTTGTAATTGAACCTAGTCTGGGAGCTATCAATGGACGATTTGGAACAGAAAGTCAAAAAGATTATTGCCGAGCAGCTCGGAAAAGATGTCGAAGACATCAAAAATGAGGCTTCGTTTATCGAAGATCTCGGTGCCGACAGTCTCGATACCGTCGAGCTTGTGATGGCTCTGGAAGATGCCTTCAAGGTTCAGATTCCCGACGAGCAGCAGGAAAACCTGCGCACGGTTCAGCAGGCAATCGACTTCATTCGCGCCAATCAGAAAGCGTAAAGTCGCTCCCACAACGTTTTGTATCTCCCAAAAAAGGGCCTTGACTTAAGGCCCTTTCGTGACTTTAACGGAGTTTAGTTATGCGTCGTGTCGTTGTGACCGGTTTGGGCCTCGTGAGCCCCCTCGGCAATACCGTTTCGGAAAGTTGGTCGGCCCTTTTGGCCGGAAAGTCCGGTATCGCTCCGATTACATCATTCGATGCAACCCCGTTTAATTGTCGTATTGCCGCGAAAGTTAAGGGCTTTGATGCCACGGAAGTTCTCGGCATTAAAGACGGACGGCGTTTCGAGCCTTTTACGGCTTACGGCGTATCGGCCGCCATGGAAGCGCTTGACGATGCAGGGCTTACGTTTTGCGACGAGAATCCGGCTTGCAATCGAGCCGGAACCATCATAGGATCGGGAATCGGCGGCATTGCGACCAAGTGTCGGGATTATGCGGCCTTTTTAACCGGCGGTCCGAGAAAGTTTTCTCCCTTTATCGTCCCGGCGTCGATTATCAATTCGACGGCCGGGGAGCTTTCGATCTTGCGGCACTTAAGAGGTCCGAATTTAGCTATAGGGACAGCCTGCACGTCGGGCTTACACGCAATCGGCGAGGCTGCTTGGGTCATTGCCCGCGATGATGCCGATGTCATGGTCGCAGGCGGCACCGAAAGCGTCATCCACCCGGCCTCGATCGGCGGCTTTGACAACATTCGCGCACTTTCTCGACGTAACGATGACCCGACGGGAGCATCTCGCCCCTTTGATGTTGCCCGTGACGGATTCGTTTTAGGTGAGGGTGCGGGTATGCTCGTGTTGGAAGAGTACGAACACGCCGTTTCGCGCGGTGCGAAAATTTACTGCGAAATCATCGGATACGGGTTAAATGCCGACGGCTATCACTTTACGGCCCCGCGTAGCGAAGGGGCTGCCGCGTGTATGCGCTTGGCGTTAAAGCACGCCGGAATTACCCCTCAAGACGTCGATATGCTCAACGCCCACGGGACATCGACCCCGATGGGCGACGTAAGCGAAGCGCAAGCCGTTCGCGCCGTGTTCGGCGATGCGACCGATAAACTCCTTATCACCTCCACAAAAGGCGCCACAGGTCACGCTCTCGGCGGAGCCGGGGGAATCGAGTCGGTCTTTACTGTCCTTTCCATTCGCGACCAAGTCGTCCCGGCGACCTTAAACCTCACGGAATTAGACCCCAAGTGCCCGATTCGCGTCTGTGCCGGAAAACCCGAAAAGATGCCCGTCAATGTCGCGATGAAAAACAACTTCGGCTTCGGCGGCACCAACGGCACGCTCATCTTCCGAAAGCTTTAAGGCACCTAGAACCAACCTAAGTTCGGACCCTGAAGTTTTTCGACGCACCGGAAACGAATCGTTCCGGTGTAGCCTTTTCCCTGAACGTCGGTCGTGGCATCAAGGGGCATCATTCCGAGATTCTTTTTAGCGCACACATCGCGCGCCTTTTGGATTTGTTTATCTCGAAAAAACCCGTAGGAACTCGTCCAAGGGTCGGTGATTGTCAAGGTAAATTCGTTTTCGTTGACTTGTGTGAGCTTGCTCGGTGCACTTTGTAGACCGGTGCATCCGACGGCAAGGAGCGCGCATGAAAAAGCCGTGAGAAGAAAAAACGTTTTACGCATAGTGCGTCTTAACTCTTAAAGTAGGGGCTCGGCGGAAACTTTAAGGCCTCCGTCCGAAACCGAAAGATAATCCAAATTGACTGCATACGCCGTATCAATCACCTTGAGTTTAGCGTAACCGCGAGCGCTTGAGAGCGCCCGGGTTCGTGACGCGCTGTCGTGCGTAACAAAATAAGCGGACTTCACGCCTCCGAGGGTTTGAAGAATCGGCAGAGCCTTCTTGTTGGTATCGAGAGCATACGAAAACCGTCCTTCCGAGGACGCGTCTTTAAGCGCAAGATAAAGCAGGTTTTCCACGTAGCGATTCAAGACTTCGGTGTTCGAAAGATCAGCTTGCGTAAGCCACAGCGCCAGGCCCGGCGCCCTCCAAAAAAGCTTTTCCCGCCTGAGAATGCGGCGCTTTCCTTGCGATTCCACCGAATCAATCAGGTCAATTAATGCGAGCCTTTCCAGAACCTCGCTCCAGCGATAGGCCGTCGCTTGACTGATACCGGCGGCTCCGGCTACGGCCGTCCAATTGACGGGCCTGGCCGTATAGGCAGCCGTTTCCCGCAAAAAATCAAAAAACGGAGTTTCGCTGCGGATTTTTAAGCCCGAAAGAACCACTTCGGAGAAAAATTCCTTAAACCAAGGCTCCCAAAATTGCGCGGGCACGGCATCTGCGGGACTTCCGGCTTTTTCAACGGCCTCGGTCAGTGACGGACAGGAAAAAACAAGGTCCGAAGCCGTTATCAATCGAAGCGTCCGCGAAGACGGAACCGAACGGATAGTGACAGCAATCCCCGCGGCTTTTGCGACAAGCCCGAGGCGCATTAAATCCCGGTTTCCGAAGTGGCCGGAAAGGCGAACCGTCGCATCTCGGTGGCCTGTAACATACTCGAGCGAAGCCTCAAGAAATGAGTCTCTCAAGTGTCCGTCTCCGATGGGCCCGGCAGGCGCATAGAGGGTAAAGAAAGCCTCCCTGTCGGCATCAAAAAGCCGCGAAGCATGAATGTTCCGAAGCGTGCAGGAAAGGGACGGCAGCCTTACGCCGGCTTCATACGTTGTGACGAGAAGTTGCCCTTTAGATACCATTTATGTGAGTAACCCCTTACGTTTGGCAACGTGCCGGCGCAAGACGTCGGCAAGCCCTAAATACAAAACGGCAAGAACAATCGAATGCGCCACGTGAGGGAGAACGTCCGAAAGTGTCGCCCCGTTTTGGCTTAATGCCACCATCGCCTGAATTCCCGGAGTTGTCGGGAAGAAAAACGAAACGACATGCGCCAAAGGTCCAAAGCACAGGGTCGGGTAAATGACCCCGGAAAGAAACACGGCCGGAGCCGATGTCGGCACGACAAACTGCGAGTAGTAGGCGCTCGATCCGAAAGAAAGCGTGATGACGGCGCCGAGCCCGACAACCCCGAGGAGCATGAGAAGCATCTCAAAGAGCGTTGCGCCGAAGTTTTCCATCGTCGGAAATTCAAACAATGAGAACACAAAGCCTTCGGCGTAGCAAAACCAAAAGAGGCCGAAAACGAAAAATCCGGTCATACATAACGCAAAAGCTTTTCGGTCCGTAAGGATTTGCCGTGTGTAGGTGTCCGTGAATTGACGCGCAAGCCACCCGCCCAACGTCACGCCGATACACATAAAGAGCACGGACTGCATAATCACGGGCCCGACAACGGGGACCGTGTAACTGGCGTATCCGGCAATGGCATTAAAAAGATTTTGATCGGCCAGAACAATCGGCGGGTTGGCAAGAAGCTGAAGCCTTTCGACGGAAGTGCCGGCGCGATTCAGACTCCGTGCAAGCGGCATTCGGGCTTCGTCGAGCGTCACCGAGAGGACGGCAGCCTGTACGGAACGGGCTTTGACAACATAAAACCCGTTGACCGTCACGGGGATTGTGACGGGTTTTCCGGCCAAGGTGTGTTTTTCGTAATCAACGGGAATCGTGATGACGGCGCTCACCTTTTCGCGCTGATAGAGGTTGAGGGCTTTGGAATAATCGGTTTCTTCAGCCACGATTTTGAGCGTCGGAAGACTCCGAAAACGCGAGAGGATTTCGCGCGATGCGGGCGTACGGTCCAAGTCCACAACGGCGCATTCAATGCCCGTGACCGTCTGGTGCATATAAGGCCATGCGTAAAAAAAACAATAAAGCGCCAGGGCCAAAACGAAAATAATGCAGGTATCGGGCGAAAAAATACCGCGACGGACGCCTTCGAAAATCCGTCCGAGAAGGCCGGTCGGGAGGGGCTCATCGGATGCGGGTTCTTCGCTGGCTTCTTCCTGGGTCCATCGTTTGACGCGCATCGGAAAGACAATCAAGCCGACTGCAAGCGGAACGAGGATAAAAAGGCTTTGCACGGCAAGAAGCCAAAGCGTGTGGGACGCCGGACTCCCTAAAACCCATTGGGAGGCCTGAACCCTAAAAAACCACGTAAGCGGCAGGAGCTCTCCGAAGACCTGCGCCACGGCATCCATGGAATCTAAGGGGAACGAAAACCCGGTAAACGGAATAATCGGCGCGCAAAAAGCAATGGCGCAGGACATGGCAATGAGCCAGAAAGGCGAGCAAGCGACAAAAGAAAGCGCAAAGGCCGTCATCGAAAGGATAAGGAGCACGCCTCCGAGGAGCCAAATAAGAACGCTGCCTGCAGGGGGGTTTTCACAAAAGCCTGCAAACCATGCCACGTATCCCGCAGCACAAAAACTATAAAAGAGCACCCAGGGAAGGGCTTTGCCGATCAGTTTTAAGCGAACGGACGAAGTCGTCTCAAAAACTTGAGTAACTGTTTTTTCTCGCCACTCCCTCGCGAAGACGCCGACCATGGTCAAAATGATGCCGAGCGCAAACACACAGGGTACAAGCGTACTTAAGAGGAACGGAGCGTAGTTAAAGTTCGAGTTTCCCGGCACATAGATATCTGCCGTGAGCGATGAAATCGCCCCTTGAGCGCCCTTAAGGCTTCCGGCAGGCCCGGCCAAATAGGGCGAAAGCATCTCAAAAAGCTTTTGCTTTAACGCACTTTTAATGTCGATTTCAAGTGTCGTTGCAATAGCGTAGTAGCTTTTGGCAAAAGAAAGCTCGATGGCACTTTCCCCGGTTCGGGCCGCCAGGTGTGCGCCCCAATCGGTCGGAATGACAACACCGGCGTACACACGGCCGGCTCGCATGTCTCGGATGGCCTCGCTGACGCTTTTATAGCGCTTAAGATCGACGGACGGAATGCTTTCAAGCGTTGTGACAACTTCGCGGCTTAAGACCGAATTATCCAAATCCACAACGGCAACGGGCATGTTCCGCATGAGTCCTGCCGCAAAAATCGAGGCGAAGATACAAGCAATAATCACGGGCCACAAAAGCCCGGTGACAAGAAGAGCGGGACGCTTAGCGGCCTCACGGACTTCCGTGACTGCAGCGTCGTAAATTTGACGTAGGGCGCTCATAGAGCCGTTAACGCCGCACGATAATGCTCATGCCGGGACGAAGCCCTTCAATCTCTTCGGTCGGCCTGGCTCGAACTTCGAACGTACGCATGTCGTATCCGGTGGATTGTTTCGTCGAGCGCCATGTGGCGTAGTCGGCTCGCGGCGAAATGTAGTAGACCGTAAAGGAGACGTCTTTGCGATTTAATGCCGGAATCTCGGCTTTAAAGACGCCACCCATCTTCACAGCAGCCATTTCGTCCTCGCGAATATTAAAGACGGCCCAACTATCGCTTAAATCCACAAGGGTCACAAGGGGAAAACCTGCACCGGTTACTTCGCCCGCTTCGAGGACAATCCGAGAAACCTCACCGGAGCGCGGGGCTTTCACTAAGGCTTCGGATGCTAGGCTTGTGACTTCAGCCACGCCTTCGCGGGCTTGTTCGGCTAAGGCTGCCGCTGCGACCTTCTCATCGACGCGAGCGCCGTTGGCGGCCATATCCCATTGGCTCTTAGCGGCGATGCGTGCATTGACGGCATTTTGAAGGGCGGCACGCGCTTCATCGTGCTTTTGTGCGGAAATCAGACCTTCTTTAAAGAGGACATTGAGGCGGTCAAAACTCTTTTTCGCGAGTTCCGCTTGAGCCGCAGCACGCTCGTACTGCGCCTCGGCGCTTTTGAGCTGTTCGGCCCGCACACCCTCGTGCACGAGGCGCGACTTAGCATCGGCGGCAGCGCTTTGAGCTTTGACCTGTCCGAGCTTGGCGGTAATTTCCGGAATTTCAATCTCAAGAAGGACGGTATCGCGGACAACCGAGTCGCCCTCGTGAACATTGACTTTGGCAATGCGCCCCGGAATCTTGGACGAAACATTAATGACACGGGCCTCCATCTGCCCCTGAAAAGGCGGAAGCGTCGGGTGAGCGGCTTTCCAAAGACCATACAAGACCAAGGCAACGGCCAAAACGAGAGCCGCAATCAAAAGGGGCTTTAAACGGGATTTGAGAGCAACAGGCATGGCTTACTTCTCAATAAAATTATCGTTATAAGAGAGCGATTCGGTAAAGGTCTCGGTGCTGCCGCACACGGCATTGAGCGAGGCCCAGGAAACGACAAACTGATAGGCGCTCACACGCCGGGCGATTTCCGCACCCAAAAGCTTATTACGGGCTTCGTTAACTTCCGTGGATGTGGCAAGGCCTTCGGCAAACGCTCTTTCTCTTAACCGTAAGTTTTCACGGGCCAGTTCAAGCGTCGAGAGCGTCAAGTTGTACTGGTCTTGCGTCTGACGGGTTCTTAGATAGGCCGTCTCGACAGCCTGTTCGATTTGATTGCTTGCCTCGGCAATGCCGGCCGTGGCCTTATCGACTAGGGCGCGTGCCGAAGCAACGCTTTCATTACGGTCTTTATTGTCCCAAAGCGTGAATTTGACGCCGATACCGGCCACCCAATCGGGTTCGGTAACCGACAAGTAATGCTTAATTGCGTTTCCTTGTGCAAAGGCATAGACCTGGGGTGCCCAGGCAGCCTTAGCGGCTTTAAGTCCCTGATCGGCCTGATTGCGCTTGGCGCGCACGGCCCGGATCACCGGACTCATCGCAAAAGCCTTATCTTTCCACGTTTGTAGAGGACCGATGGGGCGAGCCAAAACAAATAGGGGGGTCGTCAGGCGCGTGACTTTGTCTTCCCGCAAAAGTCGCGCCAAATCGCTTTCGGCAATCTTGGTATCGGTTTCGCTGGCAATGAGTTCGCGTGCCGCTTTATCGCGATCAACGGCCACGCTCATCGCCTCGATACGACTGATCGAACCGGTTTGATTCATGCGCTTGGCGCGATTGAGTTCCTCGTTTTGCTCCGAGAGCATCGCTTCACGCAGGTTTTGCACGGAACGAGCCAGTTGAACTCCGAAGTACTTTTGCGCTAAATCGATATCGAGTCGATCTCGTGCCGAGCGTTCGTCTTCGCGTGACTCGGTCACCGAGGCTTCGGATGCGGCGATTTTGGCGGAAATCGCGCCTCCCATGTAAATCGGAAGCTCCACACTCCCAATGAGTCGCGGTCCGTACAAATCCTGAGAAAACTGCAGCGGAACGGATATCGGTGGAATTAGCGGAATTCCGGTGCTGATGGTTTTGGTTCCGAGATCGACATCTTTATTGCCCCAAAGATGCCGAAATTCTGCAGTTACCTTGGGTCCGTGAAGACTTTTAAGACTTTCGGCCGTGTGTTCGCGGTGAGCGGTTTCTGCTCCGCTGATTCGAAGGACATCACTTCGGGAGTGCGCCAGCACGCGAGCCGAAGCAAAATCTAAAGCCGTACTTTGGGAAAACGCGGGCTGAGCAAGTAGGCAGAGAAAACCGCCGGCTGCGACAATCCGTTGAAAACGTAAAGTGAGTGAATTGCTGTTCATTACGGAATCTTACTCGCTTTAATTGGTCTCCTAGACACCCTCGTGCAAAAAAACGCTCCTGCATCGGGGATAGCAAATTTTACAGCACCGGACAAAACATTCAGGCGCTACTCGTGTAAAATGAGCGCCCTGTCGCTTGATGCCCGGGTGACGAAATTGGTAGACGTAGCGGACTTAAAATCCGCAGCCTTCGGGCGTACGGGTTCAATTCCCGTCCCGGGCACCACGAAGTGCAGCAAGATTCCGTAGCGACACTGACTAAGCCTTGTTTTTCAAGGCTTTTTTGCTCTTTTGCCTCTGATAAACTCAGCGAGTTCTAGCATGAGTTAGCCATTTTCCTGACTTTGACAGCACAAATCTGAACAAACCCAGTCAGCACAAGTCTTAGCGGCTGATTATTCTCGTCGGACCTATGTTATACCGATTTGAGTTTCAGAGCGGACTTGATCTGCGGAGGCGTTGCCACCCTCGGAAGAACTCCGAGACCGACAGCCTTAGCGACGGCTTCGAAGTCCCATTCGATGTTGCTTTTGGCGTAGTAGGTTTCTTTTTCCCCGAGAACAAGCTCTTGGAGCCGCGCCTCCGAGAGTGCTTCGGTGATACGCTCTGCCGATAGATTCGGTCCGGCTTTCCCGAGTTCTTTCTCAAGAAGCCTATGCATCACAAGCGCCATGAAGCAAACGAGGAAGTGTCCTCGGATTCGCCGCTCTTTCCGGTGAAAGCACGGGCGAGCTTTTGAGCGAGACTTGGAAATGCGGAACGATTCCTCAATCTGCCAAAAAAGGGGGAGGGAATGAATAATGGTACAAATCAGTTTCTTCTGGTGGTGTGCTTGCTACAGGCTTAGCCATTTCGGGGTGTAGTAGTGTGATTTCTCCCAAGGTCGGCGCCTACGGACACGATTTGTCGAAGAGTGAGCAACTTCTTACGGTCAATCAAGCCACATGGGACGATGTCCGTGCCTTATTCGGCAGACCGACCATCGTCGGCGAAACGATGGACGGGGATAAGTTCTACGCCTTTGCCTTTGAGGGCGGAAACAGCATCGGCAACATAGTAGCTAACACGGTTCTCTTGATTGCCCCGGTCGGCGTTCTCAAAAGCTTTAACTCCGAATGATTTTGTATGTGAAACTCGATAAGCTGCACAAAGAGGGAGTCCTCTCTAATCAAGAGTTTCAAGAAGAAAAAACGCGGTTGCTAAACAAAAACAGATAACGAGGTTTTTGACCCTCTCGTAGCATTTCGGAAGGAATGTTGGTAACGGAGAAAGGGGCGTTTCTTCCAATATTTTTTTTGAAAACCTCCCTTCGTTCCTGTTAAAGTTTCAACGGCCTCTTGTGCGGGCGATAGTTCACCGCCTGCGGGCAAAGTCTCTCCGGTAGGGCGAACAGATGTATCGGAGGCAGGAGGCTTAATATCCAATCGCACGGTAACCATTACCGTTCAACAACTTTGTTTTAGACTTGACCTGTCTCGGACGAGAGCGTTAATTCGCCGCTCTCTTATATCGCGGTTGCGACCATATTGAACTGCGAGTCCGAGGCCCCCATAAGAACGTGATGTCCCACTAATGGCTACGAGGAATCGTAGGTACCTTGCAAGAAAACCTATTAATTCCTTGTCCTTCGTGATACAGTTTCGCTGACCGAATCGAAGCCCACCGCTCTTTTTTGAGCGGCATCATAGGCGCGGTTAGGCATGGAGTCCCGCATGCGTCGTAATGCTTCTCGCATTTGACCGGCTACCTCACGGGCAGTAGCAACGTCGGGCTTCGAGAGGTCGTCCGGAGCACACATCCCGTCTTCGTAGTTTGTTTCCCGTGTTTGGCTGTTGGAATGCCTTGCTTGGAGCTATTTCCATGTCCGTTCGACAATCCGGACTAAATGGCAGAAGAGGGGAAACTAAAGCGCGAAAATGCTTAAGGAAGAGAAAAGCGACCCCCGTAGGATTAGATGTCAGGGCTACTGCCCACCGTCCACTCAAACGTGCGAAACGCCCTACGCCCGTCGCTGAAGGGAATATAGAAGAGTCGGAAAATCCTGTCAATCTCGCAAAACCCCAACTTCGATTTTGAAAAAAGGGAGCAAGTGGTTATTCGACCAATCCCGCGACTCACAAAACTTAACTCGCAGTTTCTTAATCTTCGGCGTGAAACCGCCGAAATGGTGGCAAGAAAAATACGGGAAAGTTTCGCAACAAGAACCGGAGGCGGCCAAGCCCAAACAATCCAAGACCAATCGCTAACTCAGCAGCAGTTCTGACCTAAAAAAATCATTCGCTGGTTATTACGGAGTAACACTTGATAACAGAGCGTTCGTGCGATTCGTTATCCAAGAGATGAATAACAGAACGTATTACTGCGACGGGGAAGCAACGAGAGAAGAGACATTAAAAGGAGCGCCCGAAACGGCATCCTCCGTACCAAATGGAGTGCAGGTTTCTTCCGCTCCCCTTGCGAAGTATAGTTCAGCATATTACTTTGCTGAATCGGCAAGAATGTCAAATCTTGTTAGAGCTAGCGATAATGTCACCGGTTTTGGCAACCAATCTGACACCGACCGACACAACATAATGTCACGGTTGAGCACAGTGTTAGGCGAACGCCTAAAGTACCCCCTTTGGAAAGAAAGGCCACAAAAACGGGACCGAATAGCCCCTATGTCGATGCCGGAAATCGGCGCTATTTTCCCATCAAAGAAGGCCATACGACTACTGAGAGAAAAATCCACTTTAATTTCCGAAAGCCTGAGAGAAATAATCTGTAAGTTCATCTACCTTTATTTCCCCTGTAGCAACTTTTAAAATCGTTTCCTCCAAATCCGGCAAGGCTCTCGTCTTGATCCCGTTTTCTTTCAAGAAAACATATGTTGCGTTGATTGCAGTGCGTTTGTTTCCGTCAAGGAAGACATGGCCTCGTGCAATTGCAATGCAGTACATGGCTGCTAAGGCAAAAACATTATCGACACCTTCATAGTATTCGTAATTGCGAACACGTTCAATGAGAACTTGAACTTTTAACGGATCAGGTACACCCGGCAATCCTCCGTAACGAAGAATACATTCGTCGTGACCGACAATAAGTTGGCGAGCGGTTAAATGCTTCATTTATCGCGCATCGCTCTGTTAAATTCATCGAGTTCGTCAAAAACAGAGTTAAATTCACTCCGGTATTTGTCCTCTAAAAGTTTTTCATAAGCAGTCTGCGAAATTAACATAGCGGCACCTCGGCCACGAACACTAATGCTGATTGGATCTGCGTTTGGTTTGGAAACGTTTGTAACGAGTTGAGATAAGCTTTTTCGAGCTTCCGAAAGGGAAACTGTAGTTACGTTCATATTCGCTCCGTGACTGATTTGTTGTACAACTAATTGTACATCATAGAAATGCCGCGAGGAAACTTGCGACTTTAGTGGGATCTTCATACTTCCGCGTGAAAAGTAGGTAGAAATACCTAAGGGTTGGTGTTTGAGAAAACGGCAAGAAGAAAAAAGAGAGGTTTGCCCTAACTCCCCCGCCTCTTCCCCCGCGGGGAAGAGGAGCGAGTCGCCCTCGGTCGTCAACCGAGCAGGCCGCATGTCCTGCTCGGCAGGACGACAGCGTGAGATGAACCGGAGTGCGTCCGTCAAGGACTTTCGCGGCATAAACGGCATGTGCCATTTATTCCACGTTCCTTGACTGCCGCCGAGAGGCTATCGGAAGTTGTTTTTAAATAAAAAGGGACGTACCCTTTCAGGTGTTTTCCAGCATAGATCACACCAAGAGGACGCCCCATGCGAAGTGTATCAACAAAAACCCCGTCCGTTTCTTCGTTACTGCATGATTGTTTATGGCCCGGCTATCGTCCTGTTGACGTGCGTCGAGAGGACGGCTTACGGTTACAGGGATATGGAGTACTTCGGTCTGAAGATAAAAAGCATCCTTCCGGGGCGGAACGTACCCTCTATGTATGAGCGGCTCGATGGGGTCGCTGTTATCGGAAATCACTACTGGAGCGATCCTTGGAGAGGCAACCTAGAAAATCGTTGTTTTCACGCCCAAGTATGAAGAGCCATAAATGTCAGTTTACTTCCGATCCGACATGATTTTATAGAGGCTCGGGAAAAATAAGGGGCGGAGGTGTCTACTTTAGCGTAGTTGCCTAACGATGTATCAGAGGCACGACTCTCGTTGTCCTAAAGCCAGCCCACACGGTTTTTGAAGCCAGACTTAACCTTAAAAAATCACGCGTTCGCCTCAGTGAAACCGGCGTCTGGATTCTGTGGGATTCTGTACTTCGAGCAGACCCGCAATTTCAGTTTTTATCCTCAACAACTGAAGCGGATTGTCTAAGTACGTCAATCAATGCGTCCGTCTCTTCAGGATCCGTAGCCCACGATGTTGCAATGCGTTCAATCAGATGATTCGCATCGATCTGTTCCCAAAAACCCATCACCACAGACTGTTGCAGTTTTTCGGCCTCAGTGTTGGTCAGTAATATAAAAATCTGATTCGTACAGCCGCCGAAGAGGACCTTGTACCCGTTTTTTTTCAATGCTTCCCGAACGCGGTCAGCTTCTTTATTCGCATGTCGGGCCATCGTCATTCCGAGATCGCCCGTGAAAAGCGCATCGAACTGTGCCCCGAGGACTTTGCTCTTGGCCATCAAGGCGCCGTATTGTTTAGTGAGCGTAAAGAAATGCGGTACCGTTCCCGCTTTCGGGAATACAACAGCCTCGCCGAAAAGAAGTCCGCACTTTGTGCCGCCTATGTAAAACGCATCACAAAGATGCGCAATATCGGCAAGCGTCACATCGTTGTCTTTTGCAGCGAGTCCGTAAAAAAGGCGCGCACCGTCCAAATAAAGAGCGGCGCCGTGCCGACGACAACATTCGGAAATCGCTGTGAGTTCTTCAAGGCGATAAAGTGTGCCGTATTCGGTAGGCTGCGTCACATACACAGCACCCGGCTGTGGTATGTGGTCGCGATTGCCGTCTTTCTCCCAAGCCTCGAACTCGGCATCAATTTGCTGCGCAGAAAGTTTCCCATCCTTTCCCGGCACTTCCACCACCTTGTGTCCGGAGGCTTCGATTGCTCCGGCCTCATGCGCAGCGATGTGCCCGGTCTTAGCCGCAATCACGGACTGCCAGGGCTTTAATAACGTGCTGAGCACGACTTTATTGACCTGAGTGCCGCCTGAAAGAAAGTAGATTTCCGCTTCACTTGCTCCACAGACTTGACGGATTTTTGTTCGGGCTGCGTCGCTGATCGCGTCTCCGACGCCGTAACAACCGGTCTTTACGTAATTACACTTTTGTAAGGCCTCAAAAACCTTAGGGTGAGCGCCGTCCAAATAGTCGCAGGAAAAATTAAGCATCAGAGTATCTCCGATAAAAGATGCCGAGAAGTTTAGCAAGAGAGCGGAAAGGCGCACCGTCTTGGGCGGCACTGAGCCGCACGTAGCAAATCCAATTTTTTGCGAAAGAAAGATTCGAACGTCGGAGTATCCGAGAAGAGCCTTTTTCGGACGAAAGGACTTAAGAAGTGTGCATGCGTCTTTCGGTGACGGCTCAATCGCCTCATCTCTCGTGCTCTCTGTTAAGATGAACCTAAGGGGAGTTAACCAAACTCTTCGGATGGTTTTTTCCCTTTAACGGGTGCTCAAAGGCAACCGAAAGTTTGAAAAAAGAGGCGTGGGGCATCATTTCAAGACTTCCTCAACCGCAGATGAAGATCACACCTAGACCGTTTGCGAAATAGCCATGTGCACTTTAAACGAAACCCGAGTTGATGAATCGATTCTCCTATTGAAAATTTTGCGCCGGATTCCCTGTGAGCGCTGGATTTCCACAAGTGAAATTGCCCACGAGCTTGACGAGAGCGGTCTACATATCGCGCCTCGCCGGTTGCAACGCATCCTCAAGCGCATCACCTCGACCGATGAGTTTTCCGTTCAATGTGACATACGATCTAAACCGTACGGGTATCGGCGTCTTAAAACCCAATCGGATTTAGCCGAAACCCACTTGCGTCCCGAAGATGCGCTCGTGTTGCGCCTGTCGGAAGAAAGGCTCAAATACCTGTTGCCGAGTCCCGTGATGGCAAGCCTAAGGCCGCTTTTTGACAAAGCGCGCGAAATCATGAAGGAGGAACCCGCAAAGGCACCTTCTGCAGCATGGCTAAAAAAAGTGACCGTGGTTCCGGCGACCGTTCCGGTGATGCCGCCGCGTATTTTGCCGCGCATCTTTACCGTTGTAAGCCAAGCGCTTTGGAACAATACGAAAATAGCGCTTCGCTATAAAAATAGTAACGGCGGGGTAGTGAACGGAACAGTCTCTCCCCTCGGAATCGTGCAACAGGAAGAGCGCATTTACCTCGTTTGTATTTTCGACGGGTATACGGATATCCGTCACTTAGCACTGCACCGGATTGATACAGCCAAAGAAACGACATTTCCCGTTCAAAGACCGAAAGACTTTTCTTTGGATGCCTACGTTGCCTCGCGTCACTTTAACTTCAGTAACGGGCGCAAAGTCCGACTTTCCTTTGAGTCCGATAATGCGTACCTGAAGCAATATCTAACGGAAACTCCCTTTAACTCGTCACAAAAAATGCATGACGGCGAGAAAGGGCATTTTGCGCTCGAAGTCGTTTTAGACGACACAACGCTGATTGATGCGTGGATTGCCGCCTGGGGAAGCGAGTGCTTTCAAAATCTTAAAAAGACCGACTTGGCAAAAAGCTAAGCCGGCTTGCACTCCTTACCCACAAATCCTCAGTTCACCTTGTTCTAATGCGTCACAAATTGACGCATGACAGTCTATGTTCCTTGCGTCAGTAATCCGTAAAAAAGGAATGTGAGATGTCGTGCGAATACTATATTCCCAATACCGAGGAATTGGATTATGTCGGAACAAAGGACCTCAAGGTTCAATCGCTGGACTTACTTTGGAGCCTTCGACTATTTGTCACCGGCCAAGGATGGCGTGTTGCAAGATATCTTGATCCGGAATCCGCTTTTCCGGGCTATGCCGCTCTCTCGAAAAGGCTCCAACCCCTCGTCAATCAACTGAAAGAAAGTGAAAGAGATGACTCTCTGAAAGATGTACTATGCTACCTTTATCAGGCCGGACTCATCAGTCACCGAGAGACAATCGAAACACCGCCCGAATTGACCGAGGCACTTAACGACTATGAAACTCGCCCGCGAAGCGACCCGGAACTTCTCTCGCCTTTTGCTGAAAATATCGACTTGCTCGCGAAAGTTTTCTTATTATCCGAAGACGAAAGACTCATCTCGATTTTCATGGCCCTTGTCGGTTATCGCAATTCGATATTGCGTAATATTGTGGGTTTTTATGACACTTCCGAGGGATTACCGTTACTCTGTCAAGTCATTTCGTTTGCCACAAAAATCCATGAAAGTCGTGTTTTCAACATTTTAAGCTCACAGAGAAGTCGAATTTTCCAGATTTATACAATCAGAGAGGATTCCCGTTGCAAAGGATGGTTTTATTGTAAGCACGGACTATCATTTTGTTCGCTCTTTGAAAGGCGATTGACCAAGAAAGACTTGCAAAATCTATTTTATTCCGAAGTCCAGCCTCCGGAACTAACTCTGGAAGACTATCGGCATATTCCGGAAGTCCGGGAGACCATCATTCCGTATTTAAAAAGCGCCCTTCTTACGAAACAGCACGGTGTGAATGTTCTTCTTTACGGCGCTCCCGGGACCGGGAAGACCCAACTGTCGCGTGTACTCGGGCAAGAGTTATCTGCTCAAGTCTTAGAGGTTACAAACCGCACGGAAATCGACGACGAGAAAGTCAGTCGCTTGCATTCCTGGGAAAATGCCAATGCTTCGGTCGATGACACGAATCCCGTCTTGTTTGTACTCGACGAAGCAGAAGATATCTTTCTTTCCGGAATGGAGTTTTACAAAGACTGCCCGATTCGGGAAAACAAGGCGGAGATCAACCATCTTTTGGAAACAAATCCCCATCCGACCTTGTGGCTGACAAACTCGTTAAACGGCATGGATAGGGCCATGATGCGACGCTTTGATCTGGTGATGGAAATCACACTCCCGACAACCGAGCAACGCCGCGCCATCATCGACAAATGCGCCGGAGAGTTGCTTTCCGAGTCGATGAAGGACCGCTTGGCGCGCACGCAAACGCTCTCGCCCGGTGTGATTTCGCGAAGCGTCTCGGTTCTCAAAGCCCTTAACAAACCGACGCAACCCGAGCGTGATGCGAAGATGCTCATTCTTATCAACGCGGTTTTGAAAGCTCAAAACTGCGGTCGCATTGCGGGCGCCTCGGCTCCGGTCGAAGCGGTGTACGACACGGCCTTTGTAAATACCGATACGGATTTGCAAGCCCTGGCTCGGGGGCTAAAAGGGTATTCGTCGGCGCGCATTTGTCTTTATGGGCCTCCGGGGACAGGGAAATCCGCGTACGCGGCGTGGCTGGCTAAGACGTTAGGCAAACGTCTTCTTGTCAAAAAGGCATCCGATCTTCTTTCCATGTGGGTCGGTAAGACCGAAGAGAGAATCGCTCAAGCCTTCGAAGAAGCCAAACCTGACGGTGCCGTGCTTTTAATCGATGAAGCCGATAGTTTCCTACAGAATCGAAGCCAAGGGCGACGCAGTTGGGAAATCACCCAGGTCAACGAAATGCTCACGCAGATGGAGCAATTTGACGGGATTTTCATTGCGACGACGAACTTAGTCGACACCTTGGACCCTGCGAGTCTGCGACGCTTTGATCTGAAGGCCAAATTCGATTATCTGACTCACACTCAGGTTGCCGCGCTATTTGAACGTTGGGCCGGGGAACTTAACCTTCCTGTTGTCGGTCCGGGTATGCAAGATTTATCGCATCTGACGGATATCACACCCGGAGACTTTGCCTCCGTCATCCGACAGTCTCGCTTTAATCCGATTGCCTCAACAGAAGACTTGGCGCGGCGCCTTGTTGCCGAATGTCGTCTCAAACATCAGGTTTCGGGCAAAAAACAGACCATCGGGTTTTCGTAAATGCTCCGAGATGCTTGAGTGCGACAGGCATTGACGCACCATAGGGTATCTTTAACACAAGGGGCCGTATTCGTTAAGTCTCGTTGAAATTGCGCTTTCGGGATGCGGTTCCTTGGTCTGAATACATCCAACTTAATAGGAGGCGAATATGCGAAAAGTTATTATTGCTGAAGGAAATCTCGGGCGGGGCGATCAGGTACTGATTCCTCCGAAAACCAAGCGGCTTATCGGGGAATTTGTGCCGAATCGAACCGGCTCACTTTCGGGAACCGTTGTACGAGGTTCGAGTACGCGTTCGGTGACAATTCGACCGAAATTGCCGGTCTCGGTCGACGCATCGAGCACGCATTTGATCGTCTCGAGTTGTCAATACCTTGAGGCGCTGTACGCAGAACTTCCGTAGGCCCCGCCGAGATTTAAGTTAGTTGATAGCAGGGAAGAGTGGTCTTTTCCCTGCTATCCGTTTTTTTATGTTCTCTTCTGAATTTGTTGATTTTCTCCACAGACGGCTTTGACGGCCGAAAGCAGGCTCTTCGAGGGCGACGGATTATCTTTCAGATTTCCTTCTCTAACTTTTTCTTCAGTCGAAAAGCATTAGTTTTAGGGGGATTGGGCTCGAGTTTTGACCACACAATCGTTCGACGCACGGTGCGCATCGTCAATTGCCCGCGCTAGCCGTTCGTTAGAGCTCTTGCCTACCTAATCAGGGCACGGTTTCGGGGTTTACCGGGCAAACTTCGAAAGTCGTGCTCGAATCGTTTTTCGGCGTATTCGGTTAAATACTGTTTCCGTCTGTTGCACGGGCACCTTTCGCCGCAAGAAGTGAGCAAAATCTCCGTGTCACTTCAATTAATCTTTTTTAAGGATTGATGCCATGCAAAAGATTCGTATCCTGGTTCCCGCGCTTTTCACCGTTGCCGCCTTTTCAGCCGCCGCCGGTCTTCCTGCAGCAATGACACCGGGCAAAGCCGGAACCCTTGTCAGTCTTTCGGCTGAGGCCACGATTTCGCAAGCCAACGATCAAGCAACGATGACGCTTTATTGCACGCAAACCGGGAAAGATGCCGCAGCCATCACGCGTTCGGTTCTTGAGACTACAGAAAAAGGTCTTGCGGCGTTAAAGGCCTTAAATAGCCCGAATGCCAAATTTAAAACCACAGAGCTTTCCTCTTGGCCGCAGTACGTCACACCCAAGAAAGGGGAGGCGGCCGTCATCGGCGGCTGGCAAGTCCGTCAATCTTTAAATGTTACGGTCAAGGATGCTCCCGAAGCGGCACGTATCATTGAAGCGGCTCAGCCTTACTTTGCCTTTGACGGGATTTCCTTTTCGCTTTCTCAAAAAGCACGTCAAGCCGTCCAAACTTCACTTATTGACGAGGCGATGACGCACCTCGGGGAACGCGCCACGCAAGTGGCAAAATCCATGGGCAAAAACGCCTCGGACGTCAAAATCGAATCAATTGACCTGGGACAAACCGGGTATCCGGCGGTCCGTATGATGCGCGCGGCTAAGGCAGCCACATTCGATGCCATGGAAAACGCCGTCCTGCCGACGCTTGAAGCCGGAGAGTCCACCGTCACTCTCACGGTCAACGCTCAGGTGCGTATTAAGTAAAAGCCGCCGGGCCCCTTACTTTTTCTCAGCCGACTCGATTTTTTTCCGGAAAGGACTTGTCGGGGGCTCGATGCAGCGATCGACAGCCAAGTAATCGGCAAGTTCCGTGTCACCTGCTTTGCGGGCGGCATCAGCCGGGCTTTGCCCCTGAACGTTACATAAATCGCGGTAGGCTCCGGCGCGAAGGAGCATCATCACGGTCTTACGATACATGCCGCGAGCCGCCATATAAAGGGGCGTTACGCCGGCATCGGTTCTGGCATTGACGTCGGCTCCCTTGGTAAGAAGGTAACTCACAATCTCATCGTGCCCGTTCGTTGCAGCGTAGTGAAGAGCCGACCAACCGATGGTTTTATTAATCGATGCGCCTTTTTCGACGAGGGTTTTCGTCAAATCCTCGTTACCGGAGAAAGCCGCGAGCATAAGAGCCGTTTCCCCGTAGTCGCTACTCATGTTTAAATCAAGGTTCGGCTGCTTTAAAAGGTATTCCACGAGGTCGATATTCCCGAGGCGAATCGCCCGAACCAAAGCCGGGTCGCCTTCGCGAACCATCTGATTGGGATCGACGCCGGCGGCAACGAGCCTTTCAAGAACCGAAAGGCGGTCGTGTTCGACGGCATCGGAAAACTCAATTTGCGCATCGGTTAGCACGCGCACTTGACCGAGTGAGGCCTTGGCAAAAGACGCGCCCGCGACAAAAAGAGCCGCCGCGCAAAAAAGAACAACCTTTCCTTTCAAACCCCTTTTTAAACGCATTTATTTCTCCAGACGGAAAAACCGCAAGGCATTGGCCGTTGTGATGTCTGAGACCGTCTCAAGGTCTTTTTCGTAAAGTAAAGCCAAACACTCGGCAATTTTGACCACAAACGCCGGTTCGTTGCGCTTCCCGCGATAGGGAACAGGCGCCATATAGGGGCAATCGGTTTCAATCATGAGGTGCTCAAGCGAAAGCGCACCGGCCACGTCGCGCAGGGCACCCGCAGATTTAAAGGTGATTACCCCGGTAAACGAAATCATGCCCCCGGCATCGATAGCAGAATAGGCTGTTTCTTTGTCGCCCGCAAAGCAGTGCATCACAAAGCCCACGTCCCCGGCATTCTCTTCTTTTAAGATGGTAACGGCTTCTTTTTCCGCTTCGCGCGCATGCACGACAAGAGGTTTTTTAAGGATCTTAGCCGCCCTGATATGCATCCGAAACCGTTCTTTTTGCCAGGTTAAATCCCCGTGGCACCAGTGAAAATCCAAACCCGTCTCTCCGACGGCGACGATTTCCGGCGCCGAGCAGATTTCACAAATCTCCTTAACACTGGTCTCGGTTGCATCCTCGTACTCCGGGTGTAGCGCCCAAGCACCGACTAAAAACCCGGGATTGGTACGCACGAGGTCTTTGATGCCGTCGATTTCCGATCGGTCGCACCCTAAAACAAGGGCCCCGACAAGGCCCGCTTGATGCATGCGTTCAATGACACAAGCGCGATCGGCATCGAACTCCTTGGCATTGATGTGCGAGTGAGAATCAAATAGGCGCGGCATACTTCACTTTTAAAGAGGACGGACGACCAGCTTTAAAGAGCCGTCGGAATTAACTTGTGCCCACCCGTAGCGAGAGGGAGATTCGTCTGTTTCTTCCTTCCAATCGGGAAGCACGAGGCGCGAAATAGACCCTTCTTCATACAAAGCAGGTTTGTGCGTGTGCCCGTGGACAATAGAGTCACACTTTTCTTTTTCAGCATCGGCCAGGAAAGACTCTTTCACGACGTCCATCTGTTCGGCTGTTCGCTGTGTCTTGTGGCGCTTAGAAAGGCTTCTTGCCCGAAGCGCCCAAATAAGGCGCATCGGGAGGGTCATCGAAAGGGCCTGTCGCTGAAAGGCTTCCGAGCGCACCCGCGCCCGAAACGCCTGATAGTCCGCATCGAGCGTACACCACTCATCGCCGTGGGCAAGGAGGATACGCTTTCCTTGATACGTGACAACCGTGGGGCTGGCGATTAACGCGGCCCCCGTGCGCCGCGCAAACTCAACGCCGAGTAGGACATCGCGATTTCCGGGCATCACGTAAAGCTTTCTTCCCGTATCGGTAAAGCGCTTTAAGGCATTAATCACCGGAAAAGCAACAAAAAGCGCCTCATCGCCGATCCAAAATTCAAAGAGGTCCCCGAGAATAAAAAGCTCGTTAAACCCGAGCGCCTCTTGCGACAAAAACGCGAGAAATCGCCGTGCTATACGCCTTTTACGCCACGAAAGGTGAATGTCGGCAATAAACACGGGATTGACGAGCGGCTCAACTGATCGAGTCGCCGCATCGCGCGGAAGAGGGAGGGTGGGCCTCATGACGGCTTAGGAATCAGCGAGAATCTCGGCTTTTTCAATCACCACGTCGTCATTGGGAACGTCATCGTACCAACCGACACGTCCCGTGCGCATTTGCGCAATGGCATCGACGACATCAAAACCGGCGACAACGCGCCCGAAGACGGCGTACCCGTAGCCGCGAGAGTCAGGACGGGTGAAATTTAAAAAGCCGTTATCGGCAACGTTAATGAAAAACTGGCACGTTGCGGAATGAGGATCGTTCGTACGGGCCATGGCAATGGTGTATTTGTCATTAGCCAGACCATTGGCCGCCTCATTGGTAATGGGAGCCTTAACGCCCCCTTGTTGCTTAAGGCCGCGCAAAAAACCGCCTCCTTGGATCATAAAGCCCTTGATAACGCGATGAAAAATCGTCCCGTTGTAAAAGCCCGAGGTAACGTACTCTTCAAAGTTTTTGCAAGTTACGGGCGCTTTTTCCGGATTAAGTTCAATATCAATTACGCCTTTATTGGTCGTCAAACGAATCATTTTGCTTTCCTTGTCGTATCGATGATGCGGACCGATTTAATGAGAACGGGCGTTACGGGAACATCCGAGTAAAACCCGCGCTTTCCGGTGCGAACGAGCGAAATCTTATCGACAACGTCCATCCCGCGAGTTACGCGTCCGAAGACGGCGTATCCCCAGCCGTCCCGGCTTTTTTCCGCATCCAAAAAATCGTTATTGCTTGTGTTAATGAAAAATTGGCTCGTAGCCGAATGGGGCTCGCTCGTGCGGGCCATGGCAACGGTTCCGCGGCGATTCGATTCGGTCCCGCGGGCCTCGTTGACAATCTTCGCAGCGGTCTTTTTTTGCGTCATATCGCTTGTAAAACCGCCCCCTTGAATCATGAAGCCTTCGATGACGCGATGAAAAATCGTCCCGTCATAAAAGCCGCTTTCGGCATAGTCCGTAAAGTTTTTGACCGTTACAGGAGCGCGCGTTGAATCGAGGCGCACTTCAATCGTTCCCATCGATGTTTCGATGATTGCCGTCGTCGGAGCCGGGGCGCAAAGCGGTGCTTCAAAAGGCGTCAAAGCAAAACCGGCAAATGCGGCAAGGGTGATTAGGGCCGGACGTAAACGCATTTTCATGTCGCTAATCCTTTAGTAAGTCTTCTAGGGCCGACAAGCGCCGCGCGGCCGAGCGAGAGCCGCCCTTGGCGGCCGTTTTCAAGGCTTGAGCGGCCTCGGCTAAATAGACATTGGCGAGGTTTTCCCGCGCCGTCGTATAGCCCGGGCGTAGTGCTAAGGCCTGCGTTAAAAGTTCTTCGGCTCGTTTGTAGTCGCCCCGATTGCTTGCGTAGCGCGCGAGGTTGTTATACGCCTCGGGGATTTCCGGGAAAGTCTTAATGAAGGACTCAAGTTCCTTTTGCGCCAAATCCAGCCGCCCTTCGGCTTCATAAAGAACGCTTTTTTGGAACTTTAATTGCGCGGAAATCGGGTTTTGTTCCAGCCCTTCGTTGATGTACTCTAAGGCCGTGTCGAACTTTTTCTCACGGATTAAGCGCTCGACGGCCGAAGGAATCTGGTCGGGTGCCAATTTGACGGACGGGTTATCTAAGTCAACGGCCGCATAGGTCGTCGGCACAAGGGCCGACACAAGGACCAACGCCGAAAAAAGGATAAGAAAAGGTCGTTTCATAGAATAGAAAAGTCCCGAGAATTTCGAACACAATGGGGTAAACCTGTTTATACTGAATCGCCATTTTAATGACGGACGTACCCGATTCGGGTACCCGGTCGCATTTTTTAACGAATCTACTATGTCTTTATCCATCTATTCGACTCTCTCGAAAAAAACCGAAGTCTTCAAACCCCTTCACCCCGGCAGAATCGGTATGTATGTGTGCGGTGTGACGGTTTACGACTTAACGCACATCGGACACGGGCGCACGTTCGTGGCTTTTGACATCGTGCGGCGCTGGCTTGAGGCCTCGGGGTACGATGTCACCTTCGTGCGTAACGTCACCGACGTGGACGACAAAATCATCCGCCGGGCAGCCGAGCGGGGGATTTCCACGACGGAACTGACGGAGACGTACACCAAGGCCATGCAGGAAGATATGCTTGCCTTAGGGTGCTTAGCTCCCACCTACGAGCCGCGTGCCACGCAATTTATCCCCCAGATGCTTAACCTGATTCAAACTCTGGAAGAAAAGGGCCTTGCGTATCAAGCCACGGACGGGGACGTTGACTACGCCGTTCGAAAATTTAAGGACTACGGGAAACTTTCGGGTAAAAGCATCGATGATTTGCGCTCGGGCGCACGCGTAGGCGTTGCCGACACCAAGCGCGACCCCCTTGATTTTGTCCTTTGGAAGCACGCCAAACCCGGCGAGCCCCACTGGTCCTCCAAGTGGGGCGAGGGCAGGCCGGGTTGGCACATCGAGTGCTCGGCCATGAGTTGCTACTACCTCGGGGAACACTTTGACATTCACGGGGGCGGCCCGGATTTGATCTTCCCGCACCACGAAAACGAAATTGCCCAAAGCGAAGGGGCGCACGGGCCGGGCTTTGCCAATATCTGGATGCACTCGGGACCCTTGCGTGTTCGCAGTGCCGACGGCAGCGAAGAAAAAATGAGTAAGTCGCTCGGAAACTTCTGGACGATCCGCGATGCCTTAAAGGAAACCAACGGCAAGTACGGCGAGGGGAACGGCAACGAGACGCTGCGCTTTTTCTTACTTCGCAGTCACTACAGAAGCCCGATTAGCTTTAATCCGGGCCTTATCGAAGATGCCCATAAGGGATTAACGCGCCTTTACAGTGCTTTGAACGAAACACCGGCTCGTGACGGTGCTCCGATTGATTGGAACGAGCCTTTTGCCGCCCGCTTTAAGGCGGCGATGGACGATGACTTTAATACCCCGCAGGCCGTGGGCGTGCTCTTTGAGCTCGCCGCGGAAGTCAATCGCACCAAGGATACGGCGCTTTCTTCCGAACTGTTGTCTCTCGGGAAGATTTTTAACATTCTCACGAAAGACCCCGCGACGTTCATTAAGGGCGCCACGACGGGCTTAAATGAAGCGGCCATTGAAGAAAAAATCGCCGAGCGCGCCGCTGCCAAAGCCGCGAAAGACTGGGCTAAGGCCGATGCCATTCGCAAGGAACTCACGGACGCCGGTATCGTTCTGGAAGACAGGACGGGAGTGACGACGTGGAGACGCGCCTGACGGTCGTTTCTTGGTGGGAGGCGGCTCTTAACCACTTAAAGAGCGACTCCGCCTTAGCCCCCTTGATTGAAAAGTCTCGGGGCGACGGTCTCATGCCGTGCACGGATTTATTTACCGCCATGGTGCGGGCCGTCTGCGGTCAACAAGTCAGTAACGCCGCGGCCCTTAAGGCCAAAGACCGTGTTTTAAAAGCCGCCGAAGAGGCGAGCCCCGGAAACTACCCCTTAGGCATTCACACGCTCGGCCTTGAGGGCTTAAAAGGGCTCGGCCTTTCGGGCGCCAAACAAAGCGCGCTTTGGAATCTTGCCCAAGGGGCTTTAACAGGGACCCTCACGCACGAGGAGCTAGATTCCTTAACCGATGACGAGGTTCTTGCACGCTTGACGGCCATTAAAGGCGTCGGCCCTTGGACGGCGCACATGATTTTAATTTTCGGGCTTAATCGCCCCGATGTCTTTCCCGTCGGCGACTACGGTCTAAGAGCTGCGGGACTTAAAGTTTTCGGCAATCTCGATACAATGTTAAGCGTGAGCACTGCGTGGCGCCCGTACCGTACGGCCGCCACGTGGCTCCTTTGGCGTGACCGCACGGGATTTGCCGTGCGTTACTGAAGACAACGAGGGCGTTTAGGGCGATGGTAAAAAAGATTTCCTATTTTGATTTTGAGGAAGATTTAGAGGTCATCCACAATAAAATCGAAGAGCTCGAACTTGATACTTCGATTAGTGACACCGACCGCGCCTCACGCCTTTCTCAACTCAAACGCAGTTACGCCAAACGCCTCTCGGAGATTTACTCGAACCTGACGGATTGGCAGATTACGCAGCTCGCGCGCCACCCGGCGCGTCCCTATACGCTTGACTATATTCAGGCGATTTTCAGCGACTTTACGGAACTACACGGTGATCGAATGTTTGCCGACGATGCCTCGATTGTGGCGGGTTTGGCGCACCTCGGGAAACACGCCGTTGCCGTCATCGGCCATCAAAAAGGGCGCGATACCAAAGAGCGCACCAAGCGCAACTTCGGCATGACTAAGCCCGAAGGGTTTCGCAAAGCGCTTCGCATCATGAAGCTTGCCGAAAAGTTCGGGCTACCCGTGATTACCTTTGTCGATACCCCCGGGGCCTATCCCGGCATCGATGCCGAAGAGCGCAATCAGGCCGAAGCCATCGGACGTTCGATTTTCGAATTAACCCACCTAAAAGTTCCCGTCATCAGTGTGATTATCGGGGAAGGGGGCTCGGGAGGAGCCCTTGCGCTTGCTGTGGCCGACACGGTGATGATTCTCCAGTACGCCGTCTACTCGGTTATCAGCCCCGAAGGCTGCGCCTCGATTCTCTGGAAAGACGCCGGCAAGGCCCCGGAAGCGGCCGAATCCCTTTCGCTCACGGCGACCAAACTTTTTAATCTCGGCCTTGTCGATAAGATTATTTCCGAACCTCTCGGAGGAGCGCACAGAGATCCGGCCTTGATGGCCTTAACGCTTCGAAAAGCCCTTGCCGACCAATTGGGCGCTCTTTTGACGTTTTCAACCGACGATTTGCTGGCGCGTCGAAGCACGCGCCTTTCGCTTTACGGCAAATACCTCGAAGAAAAAGGCGTGATTTCCACGCAAGTGGTTACAAATAAGGCCCCGGAAGTGCCGAAGGAAGAGGCAAAACCCCTTAAAGAGGAACCGGTAGCGCCCAAGGAAGAGAAAAAGGTCAAGCCTCGGAAAGCCGCAGCCAAAAATGCCGCTCCGAAGAAAAAGGCGTCAAAGGCAACCCAGGCCTCCGCGGAAAAGAGCACCGGTAAAAAGCGCACCGGCACCCGAAAAGCGAAGAAAGCTGAGGCGTCATGAAAAAAGAGGGGAAAGCCACCTACGCTCGGGGTGCGGCTAAAAAGACCCTGACGGAGGCCTTTATGGCCTCGGTGCGCGCTGTGGCACAAGCGCGAACGAAAGGGAAGGCAAACGAATTTACCCTTTCTACCGTAAGTCCCGTGCGCCTCGTGATAGCCTACTCGGGCGGACGCGATTCGGCCGCGCTCCTTACAATTGCCGCCGCCTCACTAAAGCAAGCCCGTCAAAGTGAGATTTCTTCGATTACGGCTGTCTATATCAACCACGGGCTTTCGGAAAATGCAGACGAGTGGGGTAAGCTTTGCGCCGAGCAATGTAAGAAACTTGCGATTCCTTTTGAAGAAGTCTGCGTCTTTGTCTCTCGGGCTTCCCGACAAGGGTTAGAGGCTGCGGCACGCGAGGCGCGGTACCGGGCACTTTACAAAAAGGCCGTGGAACTAAAGGCTGATGCCGTCATGACGGCTCACCACTTAGACGATCAGCTCGAAACGTTTTTGATTTCCTGGATGCGGGGATCGGGTCTTGAGGGTCTTTCGTCCTTGCCGCCCATGCGCGACCTGGCGTTCGGAAAAGGCGAGCCCGTAACGCTTGTGCGGCCTTTTTTACAAATCGAGCGGGAAGCGATTAATGCCTACGTCAAATCGCAGCACCTCAGTTTTGTCGAAGACGAGAGCAACACCGATACGAGGTACTTAAGAAACCTCATTCGGAACAAGGTGTTTCCCGTTCTCGCCGAGGCGCGCGAAGGCTGGAAGGAAGCGGCCGACCGATCGATTCAAAATATCTCCGCTGCATCGGACATTCTCAAGGACTTAGCCCTTGAAGATACACGACTTTGTTTAAATGCAAGTGATGACTCACTTTCAATTAAAGCCTTGCGGAACCTTACCAAAGAGCGTCAGGCACTGGTCGTACGCACGTGGCTCAAACACAACAAGATTCGCTATCCGAGCAAGGCCAAACTCACCGAAACACTGCGTCAGATTTTCGAGTCGGATACGGACACCAAACTCGCTATCCGCTTTGAAGGAAAAGAGCTGCGGCGCTGGGGCATGAAACTAATTTTGACGGACGCCGTCGGTAAGCGTCCGATTGCGGCCCTCGATCAAGACTTTGTCTGGAAAGGGGAGGCGTCGGTAAGTTTCCCTGCCTGGGGCGGGTCGCTTTGTTTTATCCCGTGTCAAGAGGGGGAAGAAGGCTTTGATGTCGATGCCCTTAAAGCGGGGCCCCTTCACCTGCGCGCGCGTCGCGGGGGAGAAAAGCTCAAGCTTTACGCCTTGCGCCCGAGTCGGAACCTCAAGCACCTCTATCAGGCTGCGAAGATTCCGCCCTTTGAACGCGTGAAATTACCGCTTCTTTGGCTTAATGACATGCTCATTTTTGCCGCCGGTCTCGGGAGCGATATAAGACATTTTGCTGAGACCGATTTGGTACACAATCGCGTTCGCTTAGTTTGGGTACCCCATAAAAACTTGCTCGATTAAGTAACTTTCTGAAACAATTTGCCCCGTGGCCCTGATTCGTGAAAGGTTTCCGGGTTCGTCCTTAATTCTTTTTTTGATGAAAGGAGGAAACCTATGCACGATTTAACTGCATTTGTTTCTAACTTAAACAGTGTTCTTTGGGGGCCGTTCTGCCTGATTCCCTTGCTTGTCGGCACCGGCATTTATTTTTCCTTTAAGTTGCGCTTCGTGCAGGTTCGCCGTTTCGGTCGAGCCGCATCCTACGTTCTGCGTCACGTCAAGTTTTTCGGCAATAAGGCCGACGGCACGGGTATGAGTTCGTTTCAGTCCCTCGCGACGGCTATTGCTGCGCAGGTCGGGACCGGAAACCTTGCCGGTGTCGCAACGGCCCTCGCGATGGGCGGTCCCGGAGCAATCTTCTGGATGTGGCTTGCCGCCTTTTTCGGCATGGCCACCATCTTCGTCGAAGCCGTCTTAGCGCAGCACTTTAAGACCAAGGATGCGAACGGGCATGTCACCGGGGGCCCTGCGTACTACATCACAAACGGCTTACATTGCAAGCCCTTGGCGATGTTCTTTTCGGTGGCGATCATCATTGCCTTAGGCTTTATCGGCAACATGGTGCAGGCCAATTCCATTGCGCTTGCCTTTGACTTTGCCTTCGGCATTCCGCCTTGGGTTGTCGGCGTTGTCATTGCCCTGATTGCCGCCTTTATTTTCATCGGCGGAATTCGCCGCATTGCCTCGACCACGGAAAAAATCGTTCCGATCATGGCGCTTTTTTACCTCGCGGGCGGCTTGATTGTGTTAATCGAGTATTTCGACCAAATCATTCCGGCCTTCGAGATGATTTTCGTCGGTGCCTTTAATCCGACTGCGGCAACGGGCGGTGTAATCGGTGCAAGCGTCAAGGAAGCGATTCGGTACGGCGTGGCCCGCGGCCTATTTAGTAACGAAGCGGGTATGGGCTCGACCCCGCATGCGCACGCCGTCGCGAAGGTCGACCACCCGGCCAAGCAAGGTCTTGTGGCCATCATGGGTGTCTTTTTCGATACGTTCGTGGTCCTTAATATGACGGCGCTCGTGATTTTAAGTACCGGAGTTTTGGACGGAAAAACCACGGGCATTGCCTTAACGCAGCACGCCTTCCAACTAGGTTTAGGCTCGTTCGGTTACGGATTTGTGGCGATTTGTCTTCTTTTCTTTGCCTTCTCGACGATAATCGGCTGGTACTTTTTTGCCGAGCAAAACGTCAAGTTCCTCTTCGGTCCGCGCTACGTGCGTCCGTACCAGTACATCGTCGTTCTCTTTATCTTTTTAGGCTCGCTCTTGCAAGTGAACCTGGTGTGGGAACTGGCAGACTTATTTAACGGCCTGATGGTCATTCCGAACCTCATCGCCTTAATCGGACTCGGGAAGATTGCTTCCGAGGCCTTAAACGATTACGAATTTCGATACATCCCGGAAAAATTGAAAGACGAAAAGACCGCCTCCTAAACAGGCAGTCTCGGGCAAAAAGGCAACCTTCGGGTTGCTTTTTTGTGCCCGGCGCGTTCAAAATAAGGAACATGTTTTTCTACTCTGATACCGATGAAAGACCGCGCCACGCTCGATTTATTTGAAACCGACTCTCAAGACGACATGCGTCTTCCTGCCGGTATCGACGAAGCCGGGCGGGGGCCGCTTGCCGGTCCCGTCTATGCGGCGGCCGTGATATTAAATCCCTTAAATCCGATCGAAGGCCTTAAAGATAGTAAGAAACTGACGCCTGCCGAACGAGAGGCCTTAGCCCCGATCATTCAAGAACGAGCCCTTGCCTGGTCCGTGGCCTTTGCCACCGTCGAAGAAATCGATTCGATGAACATCCTTGAAGCTACGCTCCTTGCGATGAAGCGAGCCGTTTTAGGACTTTCGATTCGACCGACCATTCTTTTAATCGACGGCAACCGCATGCCCCATATGCCGTATCGGATTCGGACGATTATCAAGGGCGATGACCGGGTTCCTGAAATATCCGCTGCCTCGATTTTGGCCAAAACGGCGCACGATGCGCTTTTTAAGCGTTATGCCAAGGAGTATCCGAGATACGGATTTGAGCACCACATGGGGTACGGGACGGCCGAGCACATGGCCGCCATCGAGCGTCTGGGCGTTCTCCCGATTCATCGAAAGACGTTCGAGCCGATTGCCTCCCGCCTCGCCAAGGTAAAAAAGCGCAGCGTATCCGGTTAAGTCCTTTCAGGGCGACTCGTCTATCGACTATAATCGACGAAATGCTTCTTTTTAATCAAATCATCGACTATATTCGATGATAGATTGGATTAAGTCCAAGGAAGACCGGATGTTAATCAGTCGCCCGCACCTACTCAAACAAATTATCCCGTTTTACGATGACGGCCTCGTGAAAGTCATCACCGGAATGCGCCGTACGGGAAAGTCTTCGTTGCTGCGCCTCATAGCCGAGGACAAAAAAAGGCGAGGGGGACTGCCGGAAAACGCCTTCCTCTTTTTGAACTTCGAACTCCTGACGCTCTCGGACCTTACGGACTATCAGACGCTCTACGCCTACATCAGAAAAGCCATCGACCGTTCTCCGGCACGTTTGACTGTCTTTTTAGACGAAATCCAAAACGTACCGAACTGGGAGTTATGCGTCAATTCCCTTCGCTCGGAAAACCGCTGCGATATCTACGTCACAGGGTCCAATTCCAAGCTCCTCTCAGGAGAACTTGCAACGCACCTGGCGGGTCGTTTTGTGCGTTTTCGCGTTTTTCCGTTTACGTTTGCCGAGTTTTGTCAGGCTCGCCAGGCACACCGGGCCAGACAAACCGATCAGGCAATCGACCGCACGACCTTGTGGAACGAGTACCTTCTTGTCGGCGGCATGCCGGGTATTACAGCCTACGAGGACACGGCATCGGCCCACCTGTATTTGCGCGACATTTTCGAGAGCATTGTTCTTAAAGACATTGCCCAACGTCGAAATATTCGACAAACCCACCGTCTGGAAATGCTCTTTCGGTACCTAACGGAGCAAATCGGACATCGAATTTCCCCGAAAGCCATCGAACAGTTTTTGAAATCGGAAAAAACCTCTTTATCGCGGGACACAATTTTGGAGTACATCGACGCGGGATGTGAAGCCTTCGCGTTTGATAAATTAACCTGTGCCGACATTAAAGGCAAAGAACTCCTTCGCTTTCAATCGAAAGTTTTCGCGGCCGATCACGGCTTTCGCGAGGCTCTCTTCCCGCAGTCGAATCTGCGTGACATCGATCAGGTACTCGAAAACATTCTGTGTACCCACCTGATGAGCCACGGATGGACGCTTTCAATCGGTCAGGCCGACGGGCGCGAAGTGGACTTTGTCGCCGAACGCAACGGAGAGAAACGATACTTTCAAGTCTGCTACCTTTTAGCAAGCCCGGAAACGGAGAAGCGCGAGTTTTCTCCCCTTTATCAAATTCAAGACAATTGGCCCAAGTATGTTCTGTCGCTCGATCCCATCTTGCGCCCGCGAGACGGAATCGCACACGAAAATCTCGTGTCGTTTTTGCTCCAAGACACGTAGACCGAAAAGGCGGCATTAAAATTAAGGCTTTGCTCCTGCTCGTTTCGCAAAAATCGTGACGTACCCTGTTTTAAGTGAGAAAACCGTGGCTCTTGGCAACAATCCCACACTTGTGATTATCCCGGCCGCAGGCACCGGAACCCGCATGGCTTCGGCCGTTCCGAAGCAATACCTATCGCTCGGAGAAAAGGCGGGTTCTGTCCTTGAAGTCTCGGTCAAAGCCATGCAGCAAGCCCTTCCCGAGGCGACCGTTGTCGTTGCCGTTCAGGCAGGCGATGCGGTGATTGCGTCTCAGGATCTTTCGAATGCTCAAGTCCTGACAACCGGCGGGGCAACACGCGAAGAAACGGTCTACCGGACGCTTTTAGCCTTAAAAGACGATTTTCCCGAGAACACGCTCGTTTTTGTGCACGATGCAGCTCGCGCTCTCGTATCCCCCGATGACGTGCGGCACTTAAAAGACGTTGCCCTTAAGACCGTAAAAGAGGGCAAAGCCGGTGCCGTCCTTGCCATGCGACTTCCCGATACGGTAAAACGCATCGAAGAAAACGGCCTTATCACTCAGGACATTGAAAGAAACGGCCTTGTGCGGATTGCAACGCCCCAGGTCTTCCCCCTGAAAACGCTACTAACCGCGTTAACAAAGAACCTTAATGCCACAGATGAATCGAGCGCCGTACGTGCTTGCGGCGGCACGGTTCGTGTCGTCTTCGGCTCACCGATTAACTTTAAAATTACGGAACCGGCAGATTTACGCCTGGCGCGACTCATTTTAGGAAACCGTATGCCCAAGACCCGAATCGGACTCGGATATGACTCACACCGCTTTGCAGACGGTCGAAAACTCATTCTCGGGGGCGTTGAAATTGCCTATGAAAAAGGGCTTGCCGGTCACAGCGATGCGGATGTTCTTACGCATGCCGTCATCGATGCGCTGTTAGGGGCCGCTCACTTGGGCAACATCGGGCTCTTGTTTCCCGATACGGACGCATCTTACCTCGGCGCTAACTCCCTTCAGTTACTCAAAGACGTTGTCAGGCGCGTCCGCGCGGCCGGCTGGCGCGTCGGAAATCTCGATGCCGTTCTGATCACCGAAGCTCCGAAAATCAATCCCCATGTCGCAAAAATCGAAGCAACTTTGGCTGCGACCTTAGGAGTCAATCCTGCAGACGTCAGTGTCAAACCCAAAACCAATGAAAAACTCGGATTCGAAGGGCGAGGCGAGGGAATGTCGGCTCAGGCAACCGTTTTGCTCGAAAGGATAGAAGCATGATTGATAATAAAAAACATTTTCGCAAACGTCTGACCGAGTTAAAAGCTCTGTCCGACCAAGCACTTCTTGACCTGTACGGCAAAGAACACACCGACACCGATGATAAGGCAATCAAGCACATCCTTGCCGAGCGCGGCGTAGCGCTCCCGGAAAGTCAGGGCACCGTCACGGAGGATGAGAGCGCCACGCGCATCATCGAGATTTCAGAACTCGCGGGAGCCAAGACCGAAGAGCCGAAGAAAACGGGGCTGACGTGGATGGAAGGGGTTCCTATGGTCGCCGGCATCCTCGTGATTTACCTTCTTTACTCGTACTCGTTCTGGCTTTCGGTTATCGGGGGACTCCTGACAGCCGGGGCTCTTTTCTGGCTCTTTCGTTTCGTGCGGCGGCACTGGAGACGCTTAGGCGTAAAAGATACCTTCGCGAAAGATCTTTAATCGGATTTCTTGATTACGTGTTTTTCCTGCGTGACATACCGTGACACCCTTCGCGCCGTTTAGGGGCGCGACTGTTGCTGAAGAGATTATTTAAAAGCCGTAGTAAATTTTGCACAAAAGGATAGTAAAACCTATCCTTTTGCGCTATATTGTCTACAAACGAAACGAGGAACAAGCCATGAAGCACTACGAAAAACTTCTACGATTGGGGTGCTTCACCCAAAACGACATCGTCCGCTGTACCGGAAGCATGCCCTCGGCGAAGTGGTTGATTCGAGAGTACCAAAGGGAAGGCTACATCGAACGCGTCAAACATAATTTGTATGTTGCACGCAGTTTGGAAACGCAACAGCCCGTTTTCAACCGTTATCAGATTGCTTCTCAAATCTCTCCGAATGCCACGGTCTCATACCACAGCGCTTTTGAATGCTACGGATGCGCCAACCAGGTCTACTACGAAGTGCAGGTCACGAGTGAAAGCCGATTTCGGGATTTTTCCTTTGACAGCATAACGTATCGCCGTGTTTTGCCCCGTATTTCCGGCTTTGTGACAGAAATGCACGGCGTTCGCGTGACAACGCCGGAACGGACTGTGACCGATTCAATCAACATGCTCGGGAAAATCATCGGTCTTGAAGAACTCCTGCGTTGTCTTGCACTGATGCCGGCTCTAAACGAAGAGGCGCTCGTAAGGTGTCTTGCCGAGTACAGGAGTGCTTTTCTCTATCAAAAGACCGGCTTTATCCTCTCGGTCTTTGCCAAAGAACTCGACCTCTCAAACGACTTCTTTTCTCTGTGTAAAACGCACCTACCGAAGGGAAAATCCTATTTGTCCGACGTAAATCGGGGCTTTGTGTGGAATAAAGAATGGAAGTTGTATGCGCCGGAAAACCTAAAACACCTGATGGATAAAGGAGTGTCGGACTATGATGCTATTGGATAATATTTCCATAAATCGTAAAGCTCGTGAATTAGGTTTCGTACGAGACACTTTCGAAAAGGTCTGTCGTCTTGCCGAGATATTGGACTTTATTCAAAAAGATGCCCTTCTGTCCGATATTCTGGCCCTGAAAGGCGGAACCGCCATTAATCTCACCATCTTCAATAACTTGCCACGACTGTCTGTCGACATTGATTTTGACTTTGCTGAAAATATCTCTCGTGAAGAAATGCTCGCAGTACGAGCACAAATCACGGACCGTATCGGGAAAAAAATGACTACCGCTGGGTATCGCCTTAGTCAGAAATCCAAAACGTATCATGCGCTTGACTCATTTGTTTATGAGTACCTAAATTCCGGAGGAATGAAAGACAATCTTAAAATTGAAATCAACTATATGCTTCGTTGCCATGTATTAATGCCGGTCCGCAAACGGATTAATCTTCCGTGGCTAGAAGAAGAATTAACGGTTTTAACTGTCGACCCACTGGAAATCTATGGCGCAAAAATCGTCGCGTTGCTTAACCGTGCAGCTCCTCGTGATGTCTATGACACGCACACAATGATTGAACAGGAGACATTTGATGAGTCGCAAAGGTCACTATTAAAAAAGTGCGTCATATTTTATAGCGCCATAGCCACAGATGGCGTGCCCACTCGATTCAATTTCAATCAGATTACTACGATGAAGTAAGTGGACGTTAAAAGAGATCTCCTACCAGTGCTTCGTCGTAACACTTGGTTTGGTGCACAACAAGAATGTAAACAGATTATCGACTACCTGTCCGAGTTACTACGACCCAACAAACAAGAACTTGCTTTTTTGTCTTCGTTCGACCAGCAGAAATATCGACCAGAACTTCTTTTTCAGGACAAAGATATCCTCTCGCGTATTAGGCAACATCCGATGGCCCTTTGGAAATGTAGGGACAGGCTGCAAACTTTGCAAACCCCGAAAAAATGACCGAAATAGGGGGTTTCACTGCACCAACAGCACGGCAGGCTTTCGTCTCTCAATGGACTCAAGAGTTAGTTTTACTCAATAGGAAAACAAAACCTATCTTTTCGTGCTGTTTTGCCTATCGGTGTTAGGACGCGAGCATCTGCGCGAGAATCCCACGCGTCACAAGAATCGGATTGTCGGGTCGGAAATCCGCTGCAAGCGCCTGCGTAAAAATCGTCTTTTTCCCAATCGGCGCGTGAACAATCCGGACACCTCGGTTATTCGACATTCGGATGAGCACATCGCTACCGTCGACGACGAACTTTCCGTTCAGTTTCACGGCGCATTCATGCACACCCCAGGCTTTGTAAAAGGCCGTCACCTTTTCTTCCGGCGGGAAATAGGATAAAAAAACCGGACCGAAACAGCGCTCGGCAATCGCCTCAAGCGGGCGATCGGCACGCAAAACTTCTAAATCAATCGCCACGGGAGCGGTCGCAAGAGCCGCTCCGACAAACGTTGCCGTGTGAGAAATCGTGGAATAAAGGGGGCTGTCGGATAAAACAATCGGCGAGAAGGGTGGGTTTTCTCGAAATTGCACCGCAAGACCTCGCACCTTGGCCAGGGCTACCAGCAAAAGGCGCGTCCAGAGAAAGTCCGATTGTCGCTTCGGACTTAAAAAACTCTCGGCGCGGTCAATCACGTCCGGCAAAAGATACGTGAGCAACCCGGCATCGGGTTTGGCATTGATTCGTTCGAGATAAATGCAATCGCAAAAGGGGCGAAGCGTCATAACGCAGATATGTTCTTTAAAGGCAACGCGGCATGATATCCGCATTTGTCATTTTCCGACAGGGGAAGGAGACCGATTCCTAAGTCAAAACTAAGATTTCGTGACAAACAACCCTTTCAAACATGGCTATTTCGTGACAAAAGACCTTTCATAAACTCAATATTACGTGACAGCCACCTGGTTTTCCCATTTAAAACCAAGCAAATTCGGCTCGCTAAAGACAACTTATCAAAAAGGTCTATGAGTACACAAGGACTCCTATTCCCAAAAATTACCCAAATTTTGAGATTTAATTCCCAAAAATTAGCCGAATTTTGGGATTACAAGAAGTCATCGACTTACGTCGCCTAAAAGCGCAGAGCCGCTTTGACGTAAGCATTGTCCTAGTTTCGAAACACACAATGATTTGAAACTGAGAATTATCCTGTATTGAAAAAAAACCGAGACAACTGCATCTTCTTCCGATATAGTGCATTGTCAGGAAAAGGACCGTTATCTCGATTTTTTCAATTCAGTATTTAGCGTATGGGAATCGTGGTTTGCTCTCCGAAAACCAAGATGCTTTGGATACGAAAAAGGGTCGCATATAGCGACCCCGCATCTTGTGCTCTCTCAGCTTGTTAGTGGAGAAAGCCCATTTCCTAACTGACTGCGACGATTTTATCTAGAGGACGATGAAAATGCAAGACTCTGTCTCAAAAATGAAATACAGACTCGGAATCGACCTTGGAACCACTTCCTTGGGCTGGGCTATGTTGCGGCTTGACGAACAAAACGAACCTTACGCCGTAATTCGAGCCGGGGTTCGTATCTTTAATAACGGTCGAGACCCGAAAACGGAAGCCTCTTTGGCCGTAGCGCGCCGTCTTGCACGTCAACAAAGAAGGACTCGTGACAGAAAAATCAGGCGTAAAGAACGCCTTATCGGGGAGCTGGTGGACATGGGGTTCTTCCCGAAAGATCCCGTTAAACGGCGTCAACTCGCCTCGTTAGATCCTTTTAAACTTCGAACTGAAGCCTTAGATAGGGCTCTTTCTCCAGAAGAATTTGCCAGAGCGATTTTCCATTTAGCCAGACGACGCGGCTTCAAAAGCAATCGGAAAACAGATTCCGGCGATACCGAATCGAGCAAGATGGAAGAGGCTATCAAACGCACTTTAAATGAACTACAAAACAAGGGCTTTCGGACCGTCGGTGAGTGGCTCAATATGCGCCATCAACAACGCCTCGGCACGCGTTCGCGCATTAAAAATGTCCCCACCGGTTCCGGTAAGCAAACCACCGCATACGACTTCTACTTAAATCGATTCATGATTGAGTATGAATTTGATCGTATTTGGGAAAAGCAGTCCCAAATGAATCCCGGCCTTTTCACCAATGAACGCAAGGCCATCTTAAAAGACATTATCTTTTACCAAAGACCCCTTCGTCCTGTGGAACCCGGACGTTGCACCTTTATGCCGGACAATCCACGAGCACCGCTAGCTCTTCCTCAACAACAAGACTTTCGTATTTATCAAGAAGTTAACAACTTGAGGAAAATTGACCCAACCTCCCTGCTTGAAGTTAACCTCACGCTGCCCGAAAGAGATCGAATCGTCGAATTGCTTCAACGAAAACCTGCTCTGACCTTTGATGCCGTTAGAAAGGCGCTTTGCTTTAACGGAACATTTAATTTAGAAGGAGAAAATCGTTCCGAGTTAAAAGGCAATCTCACAAACTGTGCGCTCGCTAAGAAAAAACTATTTGGAGAAAGTTGGTATTCCTTCGATGCCCATAAACGATTTGAAATCGTTGAACATCTTTTGCAAGAGGAATCCGAAGAAAACCTCGTTTCCTGGTTGCAAAAAGAATGCAATCTTTCTGAAGAGTATGCAAAGAATGTCGCTTCCGTGCGACTCCCTGCAGGATACGGAGCCTTGTGTCAAGAGGCCTTAGATTTAATCCTTCCATATCTGAAAGCTGAAGTCATCACATACGACAAAGCGGTCCAAAAAGCCGGGATGAACCACAGCGAACTGACATTAGCACAAGAAACCGGTGAAATCCTTCCAGAGCTTCCTTACTACGGGCAGTATCTCAAACGTCACGTGGGTTTCGGGACCGGGAAACCCGAGGATTCCGCAGAGAAGCGTTACGGAAAAATTCCCAACCCGACGGTACACATCGCCCTCAATCAATTGAGGACCGTTGTCAATGCTTTAATCCGCAGATATGGAAAACCGACCCAGATTGTTATCGAGCTTGCTCGAGAACTCAAACAAAACAAAAAGGCAAAAGATCAATATCGAATCGAGATGAATCACAACCAGAATCGGAATGAACGGATTCGCGCGGATATTTCGATGATTCTCGGAATCAATCCAGAAAATGTGAAACGGAAAGATATTGAAAAACAGATTTTATGGGAAGAACTTAATCTGAAGGACGCAACGGCTCGTTGTTGTCCATATAGCGGAAAGCAAATCAGCGCAGAAATGCTTTTTACCGATGAAGTTGAAATCGATCATATTCTCCCGTTTTCCAGGACTTTGGACGATTCAAAGAATAATAAAGTCGTTTGTATCCGAGAAGCCAACCGCATTAAAGGGAATCGAACCCCTTGGGAAGCACGAAAGGATTTTGAGAAGCGAGGATGGTCGGTAGAAGCGAGGATGGTCGGTAGAAGCGATGACGGCACGCGCCCAAGCAATGCCGAAAGCCAAGCGATTTCGCTTCGCCGAGGACGGATATAAAGTTTGGTTAAAAGATTTCGATGGCTTCGAGGCACGCGCGTTGACAGACACACAATACATGAGTCGAGTCGCTCGCGAATATCTTCAGTTAATTTGCCCCGGTCAAACCTGGTCGGTTCCCGGACAACTCACCGGAATGTTAAGAAGATTTTTAGGGCTAAATGACATTTTGGGGGTTAATGGTGAGAAAAACCGCGATGACCACCGCCACCATGCCGTTGATGCCTGCGTGATTGCCCTCACGGATCGTTCCATGTTACAAAGGATTTCGACGGCAAGTGCGAGGGCTGAAGATAAACATCTTACTCGTCTGTTGGAATCTTTCCCGGCTCCATGGGCTACGTTCTATGAGCATGTTACCCGCGCCGTGAAATCGATTTGTGTCAGTCACAAACCGGAGCACGCCTATCAAGGGGCCATGAACGAACAAACAGCCTACGGCTTAAGACCGGACGGATATGTCAAATACAGACAAAACGGAAAAGTTGAACATAAGAAGTTAAATGTTATCCCTCAGGTATCGGTCAAGGGAACCTGGAGACATGGTCTTAACTCTGACGGATCATTAAAAGCGTACAAAGGACTAAAGGGAGGAAGCAATTTTTGTATTGAAATTGTAATGGGAGAGGGCGGTCGCTGGGAAGGCGACGTTATTACAACATACGAGGCCTACCAAATCGTACTGGCGAAAGGAGAAGCTGCGCTTTATGGGAGTGTGAGTCGTTCCGGAAAACCGCTTGTAATGCGCTTGATGCAAAAGGATATCGTTGAAATGACTCTTGCGGATGGCCGATGCAAAATGCTTCTTTACATAATCACCCAAAACAAACAAATGTTCTTTTACCGCATCGAAAATGCCGGCGGTGGAAGAGAAGATGTTTCCAAGAGACCAGGATCCTTACAAAAGGCACTTGCGAAAAAAATCATAGTCTCTCCGATAGGGGATTTCCGTAAGGAAAAATTATGATTGGGCGGATAGTCGAAATATCAAACAACAACAGATATCTATCCGTGTATCGAGGGTTTCTTCTCGTGAAATCACTCGGGGAAGAAGCGTCCGAACTCGGAAGAATCCCGCTGGACGATATTCTGGCCGTGGTTACGAATGCCCACGGCTTGTCGTACTCAAACAATCTTCTGGTCTCTTTACTTGAAAGGGATATCCCCCTTGTTATTACCTCGGACAAATACGTTCCGATGGGCATTCTTTGGCCTGTTGAAAGTCATCACCTTCAAGCTAAACGTATGGATGCGCAAATAGGAGCCAGTCTTCCCCTAAAAAAATCGCTATGGGCTCAAGTTGTTCGAGAAAAGATTCGTCAACAATCTCTATTGCTTCATCATCTGGGATTGCCTTCGTCTCGATTAGACAGGCTTGCCAAAGAAGTAAAAAGTGGCGACCCGGACAACAAAGAAGCAATGGCGGCACGGATTTATTGGACTTCGATTTTCGGCAGCAATTTCCTGCGAAACAGAGAGGCTCCGGGCATTAATGCATTACTCAACTACGGATACACGATTATTCGATCCGCGACTGCACGCGCCGTCATGGCTGCCGGCTTACATCCGAGTATAGGAATCCATCATAAGAATGCCTCTGACGCTATGCGCCTAGTGGATGATTTGATGGAACCTTTCAGACCGTTAGTCGACTTGATGGTCTTTAGCCTGACAAAAGAGAATCCGAGTGCCGAATGGTCTATATCCACCGAAATAAAAAGAAAACTCGTCAGTATTTTATTTTGGAATGTTCTTTTTGAGGAAGATCAGTGCCCTGTGATGGTTGCGATGCAAAGATTGGCACTGTCACTTTCACAAGTGTATTTGAAAGAAAGAGTCCGTCTTGCATTCCCGAAATCATTTGAATATAGGAAAGACATGGCTGAAGATGATTTCGGGATATAGACTTATGTGGACCCTTGTTATGTTTGACCTTCCTGTCATTACAAAACATGAACGTCAGTGTCAAGCGTCCTCTGAATTGACCCCCGAAAACGTCGTTTAAATTGAGCCCCTGTTGTTAATCAGTCAAAGCTGTACCAACAGCCCTGG
>OWIO01000059.1_pt1 | contig 84922 bp, 79 predicted proteins | sample 1733011 | NCBI WGS metagenome assembly OWIO01 (sample SAMN05065779, study PRJEB22554) | human gut metagenome | biome: ENVO:2100002; feature: ENVO:00000062; material: ENVO:00002003 | host: Homo sapiens | place: USA | reverse complement strand
GCGATTGCGGGTTGCTTTACTGGTGACTTGCTCTCCCAGCTGAGCTATACCCCCATCGGCGGAATTATTCTATCAGATCTTTTCGGAAATTGCAAGTCTTTTTTTCGGATTTTTGAAAAAATCTGCGTGGGCGGGCGGAGGCTATGTATGGTCGGCGTTTTCGAGCAGCTGGAGGACGCGGGCCTCGGCGGAAAACAGGGTGTAGAGATCAGCTTCTGTGTTCTCGGAGCAGACGAGCAGGTGCGCTGTTTCGGACGCGGCGGCGTCCGCCGCAGAGACGGGGGAGGACGGCGCGTGGAAGACGCAGTAGCTGTCTGGAGCCTCTGCCTCGGCGGGCAGGAGCGCGAGAAGCGTTTTCTGGCAGGTGAGGGCGCAGAGCGCGTCGTTTGCGCGCGTGAGCGCGTCGGAGAGATCCTCATCGTCTTCTCCTGCTGTGATGCCAATGGAGTGGCCTGCGGCGAGCAGCTCAAAGACCAGCGACGGGTCGGCGAGAATTTCTGCCTCCGTCAGGAAGAACGTTCCGTGCAGCTTGTAGGTTTCCAGCGCAGCCATACTGGCGCGCATGGTCTCGCTGCCGGTGAAGGCGAGGTAGACGGTTGCCGGCTTTTTTTCCGCGGCGGACGGCTCCTGCGTGCCCTGCGAGCCGCTGTTGGGGCGGTCGGTGGGCCTTTCCGGGGACTGCGAGCCGCTCTGGTTCTGCCGGACGCGGTAGGCGATCAGATTTTCGGCCTTTTCTACAAACAGCGAATCGTCATAGACCTCGCTGCCGTCGGTGAAGCGCAGGATCTGATAGCCGCCTGCGGATTCGAGCATTGTGGTCTTGAGGCCGAAATGCGAGGCGCAGAACGTGAGCGGCAGATAGAGAATGCCGCCGCGGTACAGCACGTTCGCAGTCGAGACGCTGCCGCTTTCGTCGCTGACGGTCCCGGCAGCCAGATCGAAGATCATCTGCCGGGTGCGGCTGAGCAGAACATAGGTCTGCTTGGCCTGATTGTACGACGGCGTAACGCCGCACGGCTGGCTGTCGAAGACCTGATAGGGCACGTAGAGCGTGCCGCCGGAATAGGTCGGGAAGACGCTCAGCGTCAGGGGAATGGTGTCGTTGACGGCAACGAAGAACAGCTCGCCGTCGGCCAGCGCAGGCGCGCACAGGCACACGGTCAGCACAAGACACAACAGAAAACAGATCCATCTGCGCAGCTTCATTCCCTCGCCGCCTTTCCTCCTGAGATTCCTACACAGTATACCATAAATCGCGGATAAGAGCAAGGATTTCAGTTGCTCCGGAAAAAAGAGTATGATATACTAATCAGAAACCAGAACATTCGGGAGGGACGCGCCATGGAACGGATCGTAAAGGAGAATTATTATCTGGACATCGCCGAGACGGTGCTCGAACGCTCGACGTGCCTGCGCCGGCAATACGGCGCGATCATCGTACGCAACGATGAGATTGTCGCGACCGGATATAACGGCGCGCCGCGCGGACGAAAAAACTGCTCCGATCTCGGCTATTGTGTGCGCGAACAGATGCGCGTGCCGCGCGGGGAGCGGTATGAGCTGTGCCGCAGCGTCCATGCCGAGGCGAACGCGATCATCTCCGCCTCCCGCAACGAGTGCATCGGGGGCGACATTTATCTCGTCGGCCACGATGCGAAGACAGGCGCGATCTTGTCCGACGCGACCTCCTGCTCGATGTGCAGGCGCATGATCATTAACGCGGGACTGCGGCGTGTGGTCATCCGCAACACAGAGACAGAATTTACGGTCGTTCCGGTACAGGACTGGATCGATCAGGACGATACCTTGGAACTGTAAGCATGAAACTGGGAAATTTGGAAATCGCAGGCGATCTGGTGCTTGCGCCGATGGCGGGGGTAACGGATCTGGCGTTCCGCACGATCTGCGCGGAATTGGGCGCGGCGGTGACGGTGACGGAAATGGTTTCGTCCCGTGCGCTGATCTATCAGGATAAAAAGAGCAGAAGTCTGCTGCACAAAACGCCGCTCGGCGTCTGCGGCGCGCAGATCTTCGGCAATGACCCGTCCGTCATGGCGGACGGCGCGGCGCTGGCGCTGGAGGCGTCGGGCGCGGATTTTATCGATATCAACATGGGCTGCCCCATGCCGAAGATCGCGAACAACGGCGACGGGAGCGCGCTGATGAAGGACCCGGAAAAGGCTGCGCGGATCGTCGAGGCCGTTGTGAAAGCCGTGCCGGTGCCGGTCACGGTCAAGATGCGCAAGGGTTGGGACAAGAGCTCATGCAACGCGCCGGAGCTGGCCGCAATGCTCGAGCAGGCGGGCGCGTCGGCGATCGCCGTTCACGGCAGGACGAAGACCATGCTCTATTCCGGCGTTGCCGACTGGGACTGCATCCGCGCGGTCAAGGAGGCCGTGAAGATCCCCGTGATCGCCAACGGCGATATTTTTACGGCGGAGGACGCGGTGAAGTGCAAGGCGCGCACGGGAGCGGATCTGCTCATGCTGGGCCGGACGACGTTCGGCGACCCTTGGGTGTTCGAACAGGCGCAGGCCGCGCTGCGCGGCGAGGCCGTGCCGGAAACGCCGCCTCTATGCGACCGCGTCGATACGGCTCTGCGGCAGTTCCGCCTTGCGGCGCAGGATAAGGGCGAACACATCGCCTGTCTGGAGGCGCGGAAGCATTTCGCATGGTACCTGCGCGGCGTTGCGCACAGCGGCTATTATAAAGAGAAAATTTCGGCGATCTCGACGATGGACGAGATCGAACGGATCGCAGACGGGATCAAGAGAGATTTGGGGTGAAGCTCTTGCAGGATGACAGCCTGATCCGCAGAGCGGCCGCGCAGGACGCGGCTGCGTTTGAGCAGCTGATGCTGCTGCATCAGAAACCGGTCTATAATATTTGCTGGCGCATGACGGGAAACGCCGAGGACGCGCTCGACCTGTCGCAGGAGGTGTTTCTGAAGCTGTGGCGGACGCTGGCGCAGTATCAGTTTGACGCGGCGTTCTCCACCTGGCTCTACCGGCTGACGCAGAATGTCTGCATCGACTTTCTGCGCAAACAGAAGCGGCAGCAGCACGTTTCACTCACGTTTTCCGATGATGAGGACGAGGGGAAGGAACTGTCCGTTCCAGACCCTGAACCGCTGCCGGAGGAACGCGTGATCTTCAACGAAAAGCAGGAGGCCATCCGGAATGCCATGAACGCGCTCCCGGTCGATTTCCGCGAAATTCTGGAGCTTCGCGTGGTGCGGCAGCTGCCGTATGAGCAGATCGCGCAGATCATGGATCTTCCGGTCGGAACGGTCAAGTCGCGTCTGGCGCGTGCGCGGCTCCAATTAAAAAAAAGATTGGACGCCGGGAACTTTTTTGAAACCGGCGCGTCTAAATGCACGGAATAAACAGGAGGTGGGCGAGCCATGAACTGTGAAAACGCGCTGGAGCTTATGAACCGGGAGCTGGACGAGGCGCTGACAGCGGAGGAATCGGCGGCGCTGCAGGCCCATCTGGACGCCTGTCCGGACTGCCGGGAAACATGGCGGCAGCTGCACGAGCTGGACGCGCTGCTGCAGGAAAGCGAGCTGGAGCCGCCTGCGGCGCTGCACGACGGCGTGATGCGGGCGATCCGGCAGGAGCAGAAAAGGAAGCCGCGCCGCGCCTGGCTTCCCGCTGCGGCCATTGCGGCGGCCGCAGCGCTCGTGCTGCTGGCGGGCAAGGCGGGGCTGATCGCGCTGCCGGGCTTTGAGCAGACCGACGTGATCTCGGTCAATATCGGCTCGGCGGTCGAGCGGATCTTTGCGCAGACCGGTGCGGAAGCACCGGACGAAGCCGCCGCACAGCAGGCGGCGGAGCTTTCCGCCGAGACAGGGCTGGACGTGCTGCTGGTGTGGAACAGCGGCGTTCCGGCTGAATTGGAAACAACGCCGTATGAAGCGGCGCAGAACGGCGCGCGGCTGTACCGCGTGACCGGCCAGCTGGCACAGGCAATTCTGGACGGATACATCACGGCAGCCTATTCGCCCGACGACGTATTCTCCGATCTGCCGGAAAAGGAAGCGGCATATGTGCTGGTGCTGCCGTAAGGCTTGACAGAAGCCCGAAAATATGAAAGAATAAACGCAACACAACGAAAGCAGGTGCCTTTGATGGAAGAAATGACGACCGGTCTGTGCCCGAAATGCGGGCATACGCTGCAAATTCCGGCGGAGCTGGAGCGCTTTTCGTGTATGTACTGCGGCGAACGGCTGACGAAACGGCAGCTCCTTACGCAGCCGGAGGAAGCGTCTTGTTCGGAGGAGGACTGCGCGGCGAGCTTTGACCATGCCGTGTCGAGGCTGGGCTGGTGCGTGCAAAACTTCCGCGGCTACCAGAAAAAGATCCTGCGCGACGCGTTTTTTGAGGCGTTTGAGACATATGAGACTGGCTGTGCCCCGGTCATTCAGGAGCTGAACAGCGGCGTGCGCCCCGAGCGGCAGACAGAGCTGCTTGAACGGGCTGCCGAGGCCATGCTGGACGAGCTTTCCGCCGGATGGGAAAAGAAAAACGACATGGAGGACGAAAAGGTCATTCTGGCGATCTTCTTTGTGCCGATGGTGCGCAAGCTGCAGCTGCCGGTCAGCGAGGAATTTGTGTCGCTGCTGCAGAAAAAATGGGTCGAACGGTATCCCAAATCCCCGTTTTATCTGGGCGACTACGAGTCCATTTCCGGCGGCTTCCGCAAAAAATTCCTCGGACTGTGCTTCATCACGACCGCCGTTTGTCAGGAACTCGACAAGCCGGATGACTGCGCGGAGCTTACCGCTTTCCGCGCCTTCCGCGACGGCTATCTTGCCGCGCAGCCGGACGGCGAAGCGCTTATCCGCGAGTATTATAACATTGCCCCCGGTATCGTGACCTGCATCAACACCTGCTCTGACCGTCACGCGTCCTATGAGCGCATCCGTGAGCAGTATCTGACTCCATGCTACGAAGACCTGCTGGCCGGACGCAATGCAGACTGCAAGACCCGCTACGTGCAGATGGTGCGCGATCTGGAGCGGGAGTATCTGAACTGAAGCAAATACTGCCGCAGCCAAGCCTCCCCTGAAAGGGGAGGTGGCTCGGCGAAGCCGAGTCGGAGAGGTCATGCAGCAACGCGCTGCAGATCTTATATTGATTTTCGGCGAATTCGTATGCATTTGCGCATGCAGCTGTAGGGGCCGATGCCCACATCGGCCCATCGGGGAGTTTCGAATTCGCCGAAGATTTCCGTAAAATCGGTGCAGTCTGCGTGGGCCGATGTGGGCATCGGCCCCTACAACGCCTTTAAGAACAGGGTCGGAATTTTTGAGCTGTTCTTAGTTTCGCGGGAAAGATCCAAGAAAACCGAAGCGGTTTTCCTGGTCGCTTCAAGGAGGTCCGGGGGGAAATCGAAATCCCCCGGGCCTCAAATGATTTCAATATGTGTTCTTACCTTGACACGTACATCGCTGACCGCAGAATATTACAGCGCTCAGGTGCACCTGAACGGTATGGAGCGTTACAGGCAGGTCTGCAGGATGCACAGGATCATCTGCGCGTGGCCGCATTCCTCCTCGGCGATCTTCAGCAGCATACAGCGGTGCGTTCCGGCGTTTTCGGCGAGCGCTTCATACGCCTCGTGCGCGGCGTGCTCCTCGGAATAGCGCTGGCGGAGCGTTTCGTTGATGCAGGTGACGCACGGCGCATCCGGCCTGCCGGGACAGGCCTTTTTGCCGGTCTTGAGGAAATAGACCGCGCCGAACTGCTTCGCGTGGCAGGCCTCCTGCCGGGCCATCTCGCGCAGCATGGCCTGCGCCCGGCCCTTCATGCGGCAGGCGAGGTGCGCATAGAGCGCGCTGTCATTGCGTTCGTCCGCAATCAATTCAAGCAGCTTTTCGGGCGTCAGAGAATCGGCTGCGGCGCTGCCGGAGCCGGTTTGCTCGTTCATCTGGGCAGCGGGGACGGCCTGCGCATTCATCACGCGGCTCCAGACCCGCTGCGTCTGTTGTTCTGTGAGTGGTTGCATGGGATCTCCCTCCTTCGCCCCATCGTATGCGCTGCGGGGCCGGATTGTGCGGTTTCACAAAAAATCCCACACGGAAACGGCAAATTTGCACGATTTTCTCACAGAAAAATCTTGTATTTCCAGTATGTCTGTGTTAAAATTCTTTTTTGTGAGATTTTTATGTACGAAACTTTCAGGCAAAGAAGGAAGGGGCGCCAAGTATGACGCAGGATAAAATTCGGAATATTGCAATCATCGCGCACGTTGACCACGGCAAGACCACGCTGGTCGATCAGATGCTCAAGCAGGGCGGCGTGTACCGCGAAAATCAGGCGGTCGTCGACCGCGTGATGGACTCCGGCGATCTCGAACGCGAGCGCGGCATCACCATTCTCGCCAAGAATACCGCTGTCCACTATAAGGATTATAAGATCAACATCGTCGATACCCCGGGCCATGCCGATTTCTCCGGCGAGGTCGAGCGCATTCTGAAGATGGTCGACGGCGTCCTGCTGCTTGTCGACGCAGCGGAGGGACCCATGCCGCAGACGCGCTTCGTGCTGCAGAAGGCGCTGGAGCTTGGCCACAAGGTCATCGTTGTCGTCAACAAGATCGACCGGCCTGACGCCCGCGTGCATGAGGTCATGGACGAGGTTCTCGAGCTGCTGCTCGATCTGAATGCGACCGAGGAACAGTTCGATTCCCCGACGATCTTCTGCTCGGCCCGTGAGGGCACGTCGTCTTACGGCCCCGACGACAAGGGCACGGATCTTGTCCCGCTGTTCGAGACGATCGTCAACTATATCGATCCCCCGAAGGGCGATGAAAACGGGCCTCTGCAGGTGCTCGTCTCGTCCATCGACTATAACGAATTCGTTGGCCGTATGGGCATCGGCCGCATCGAACGCGGCACGATCCACCAGAACGAGGAGGTCATCGTCTGCGATTACCACGACCCGTCCGTCAAGAAGAAGGAAAAGGTCGTCGCCCTGTACGAGTTTACCGGCCTTGGCCGCAGCCCTATCCAGCAGGCATCTGCCGGTGAGATCGTCGCCTTCTCCGGCATTTCGGATATCACCATCGGCCGTACGCTCTGCGATCTGGAGACCGTTGAGCCGCTGCCATTCGTCAAGATCTCTGACCCGACCATCGAAATGACCTTCTCCGTCAACGATTCTCCGTTTGCGGGCCGCGAGGGCAAATACGTCACGTCCCGCAACCTGCGCGACCGTCTGCAAAGAGAGCTTCTGAAGGACGTCTCCCTGCACGTGACCGAGATGGGCACCGACGCCTTTAACGTCGCGGGCCGCGGCGAGATGCATCTGTCCATTCTGATCGAGACGATGCGCCGCGAGGGCTATGAGTTCCAGGTGTCCACACCGCACGTTCTGAACAAGACCATCGACGGCAAGCTCTGTGAGCCGATCGAGCGCATGATCGCGGACGTGCCGGAAAATTCCGTCGGCTCTGTGATCGATAAAATCTCCCAGCGCAAGGGCGACCTCGTCTCCATGACCCCGATCGGCAGCCGTATGCGGCTGGAGTTCCTTGTCCCGACGCGCGGCCTGTTCGGCTACCGCAACGAATTTTTGACCGACACGCGAGGCGAGGGTATTATGGCCTCGACGCTCGACAGCTACGCGCCCGTCAAGGGCGAGATCTCCCGCCGTCTGACCGGTTCGCTCGTCGCGTTTGAGACGGGCGAAACGACCGCCTACGGCATCGGCGGCGTGCAGGATCGCGGTTCGATGTTCATCGGGCCGGGCGTGGAGGTCTATGCCGGTATGATCGTCGGCCAGTGCAACCGCAACGAGGACATGGCCGTCAATGTCTGCAAGAAAAAGCAGCTGACCAATATGCGCGCAGCCGGCTCCGACGCCGCCATCCGCCTCGTACCGCCGACGGTTCTGTCGCTCGAGCAGTGCATGGAATACCTTGCCGACGACGAGCTGCTGGAGGTCACGCCGAAAAGCCTCCGTATGCGCAAGCGCCAGCTCGACCATTCGGCCAGAATGCGCGCTCTGATGAAATCCAGACAGTAAAAAACGCTCCTCCGTATGCCGCGGCATACGGAGGAGTTTTTCTAAAGTCAAAAATTGAAATACGGCAGGCCGCGGTATTTCTCCGGCAGTTCCTCTTTGCAATATACATTGTGAAGTGTTGTGACGAGCGAAGACGGATCTGTGCAGATATAACGGTTCAGATACTCGATAAAGTCCTTTTCGGTATAGCATACCACGACCGCAGAACCCCGTTTCACCCGATACCTTGCAGCATCGGGGCTTTCGTGCAGCCAATGACAGCTGAACTCCAGACAGTATGTTTCGAGATCATCCGCCACTGCATCCGGAACACAGTACACGCTGATCTCGCCGTCTGCGCTTAAAAGAACCTGTTTCATAAGCCCTCCAAATATTGTTCCTCCATTCGCCGTAGGGGCCGATGCCCACATCGGCCCGGCAGAATGCACTGTTTCTACGGAAATCTGCGGCGAATTCGTAACTTCCCAATGGGCCGATGTGGGCATCGGCCCCTACATTGCAATATGTCAGTGCATACGGGGCACTGGGGGATTTCTGTAGAACAGGTGCTCTCTGCGCGCGGTGGACAGAGTCGTCGGCCCCTACAAATCACCTGCTGATTGTCAGAACACCGGCGCAGGGGGATAGCTGCGTAAATAAAAGGTCTGGAAAATCCTTTTTTATTTCTTCCGCGACGAAATAGATTTCATCGACATCCCAATCCGCTCCCGCTTTCTGCCTGCACCGGTTCAGCGCGCCGCGGGTTTCAAACGCAACGTCGCCGATCAGAATTTTTCCGTTTTCATTCAGACAGCCGCGCAGTGCGGACAGAAATACGACTTTCTGCGCGTCTGTCAGATGGTGCAGCGAATAGGTCGCGACGATATCATCATAGCGGCGATCTCGCAGCGGCTCCACCAGACCCGTTGTAAAGTCGCCCTGATATAGCTGTGCGTCCGGCATTTTTTCGGACGCCAGTTCGAGCATTCTGGACGAGAAATCCTGCCCGTAGATGGTGCAGCCCTGTTCATACAGCCTTGCCGTCAGCACGGCGGTTCCAAACCCGATATCCAGCACAGAAGCGTTTGGGGTCTGCATGACAGTCTGAAAAATTGCAGCGAGTACCTTTTTGTATCCGGCAAACGGGTAGGTATTCGCTTCGTCAGAAAGACCGACACTTTTGTCATATCCATCTGCCCACAGGTCAAATCCTTTGTTGTTCAGCATAGCTGCCTCCTGAAATTCTAAATTGTCACTTTTTCCAGATCTTCGGCTGGTACTGCATATTGGAGACGTTGTAAACCGTAATAAACGCCTTCGGGTCCTCGCGGTTGATAAAGGTCATCAGGCGCTGGTACTCGCTTTTATCGACGATGGTGATGATCTCGTTGTGGCGCTGCAGATTGTATGCGCCGATGGCTTCGTAGATCGTGGCGCCGCTGTGCAGCTCGTTGATGATGAACTGCCGCAGTGCTTCCTCTTTTTCGGTGATGATGCAGACGCGGCGTTTCTTGTTGTGGTCGAAAATGAAATGATCCAGAATAATGCCGTTGAAATACGTGCCCAGAATGCTTAAGACTACCGTCTTTTTGTCGTAGACAAGCGCGGCGGACAGCGCCACGCACATACCGGACAGCGACATGGCCCGGCCCAGATCCATGCGCAGGTATTTGTTCAGGATCTTTGCCACGATATCCAGTCCGCCGGACGAGGCGTTCCGGTTGAACAGAATGCTCAGGCCGATGCTGACCACCAGAATGTAGCAGAGCACGTCCAGCTCCTGACTGCCGGTCATGGACGTGTAATCCGGGAAAACAAGCTCAAAAAGTCCTAAAAATACGGGCAGCATCACACTCGTATAGACGGTTTTCGCCCCGAATTCCTTTCCGCAGGTGAGAAAGCCGATGATCAGAAGGACGATGTTCAGGATCATCGTGATGGCCGACAGGGGAAGGGGGATGAAGTTGGACAGTACGATGCCGAGGCCGGAAATGCTGCTGACGGAGGTGTGGCTCGGGGACAGGAAAAAGAAGACCGCCGCCGCGATGATCGCCACCGCTGCGGTCAGAACGGCCGTTTCTCTGATGATCGCTGTGAAATTCAATTTCTTCTGGTTCATTGTGGTATCTCCGAATCTTGATTTGTCTGCGCTGCGGTAGTTGTCTGCGGCTCGTCGTGATAGTCGGATTTCGGCAGACTCCAGTGGTAATATGCCGCCAGCAGGCGCAGCACAACGATGGCTGCCGCGCCGAAGAGCATGGCCGCGTTCGCACCCAGCCGGTCCCAGCACAGCGCGCAGATCAGCGCGCCGATGATCGATGCGCAGGCGTAGAAGTGCCGCACGAAGATATAGGGCCGCTCGCCGGAGAACACGTCGCGCAGCACGCCGCCGCCCACGCCGGTGATGAGGCCGACGAAGACGGTCAGGAACAGCGTATCATGCTCTGCCTGCCGGTACGCGCACTGGACGCCGACGACCGTGAACACGCCCAGGCCGACCGCGTCCATCACCAGCAGCAGCCGGTCGAACACCGGCTCGTGCCGCCCGACGCGGGCGCGCACGTGCGGCAGGAACATGAGCACGGACACGGCAGCCGCCGTGAGGGTATAGACGGGATCGTGGAACGTCGCAGGCGGGGTCACGCCGAGAATGACGTCGCGGACAATACCGCCGCCGACCGCCGTGCAGACGCCGAGGACGATCACGCCGAACAGATCCATCTGCTTTTTGATGCCGACAATGGCGCCGGACACGGCAAACGCGGCCGTGCCGATCAGTTCCAACACAAAAACAAGAACATTGGACATAACGGAAACCTCCGGAAGCTTACACGCGCAGCGATTTTTTCTGCACGGCCAGCGCGCCGAGCGCGATCAGCACGCCGATGAACGCGCAGCCGGTCGAGAACCAGAGCATGAGCGTTGTGCCGCCGAGATCGATCAGATACCCGGAGACGAGACTGCCCAGCAGCGTACTGAGCGAGATGGAGAGGATCGTGCGGATGGACTGGCCCTGCACCCGGTCGGCGGGGTCAACGGATTCGTTGGCAAAATAGACCGAGGCCGGGAAGAACAGGCCGTAGCCCAGCATCTGCACCGGCTGCACGGCCAGCAGCATCCCAAGCGAACCGGACGCGAGGATCAGCAGTGGCTTGACCACCATAAAGATGATCGAGATCAGCAGAATTTTCGCGCTGCTCATCTTCTTTTGCAGCAGTCCGAACACCAGCGCTGACGGCAGCTCCGAAGCGGCCATCAAAAACTGCGCGACGCCGAGCGCCGTGCTGCCGCCGCCGTGGCTGTTTACAAGCGAGACAAGGAAATTGCTGATCGGCATCACGCCCATCATGCCGAAGAAGCAGGCGATGAGCATGAGCGTAAAGACCCTGTTTTTCTTTAAGATCTGCCAGATCGAATGGCCGGAGGCCGACTTTGCCTGCGGCTGCGGCAGAAGGCGCGCCGGGATGCTCGGGAATGCCAGCAGGCAGACAATCAGCAGAAGCTGCTCGGCGCAGTGCGCCAGAAGCGCCGCCTGCATACCGAACCGCGCCGTCAGCAGCCCCGTCACGACGCATAAAACTGCGTAGGTCAGCGAACCCATCCCGCGTGCGAAGCTGTAGGGGATCTTGACGCCTGCGTTGACATACTGCATCCCCATCGAGTCAATGAGCGGATAGGAGTTCGTCTCCAGCACGCCGAACAAGAAAATGATCAGCGCCGTGAGCGCAAAGCCGGGGCGCGTGAAATAAAAGACGAGATTGAGCGCCACGGCAGGCAGCAGCATGACGATCAGCAGCTGCTTGATGGGCACGCTCGGGTGCCGGTCGGCCCAGCCGCCGATGACCGGCTGCGTAAAAAGGCTTGCCAGATAGCACAGCGCGCAGAAAATTCCGGCCTGTCCGGTCGTAAAGCCCCGGTCGAGGACGATCGCGGCCTGATAGGCGCAGATAGAGCTGATCATGCCCCAAAAGCTGGCCTGCAGGAGGACATAACAAAGAACGATTCGTTTTCTGGACGCCATGGCATTCGCTTCCTTTACAGCCGGTATGACAGACACTATTATAGAGCGCGGAACCGATAAAAACAAGCGGATTTTCCTGAAAAAATGCTTGATTTTCGGCGCTCTGTGTGCTAAAATACATTGGTCTGTGAAAAAGAATGGTCCTCTGCCGCAGCCGGCACGAAGGTGCAGCGGCATTTCCTTGCGGTATGAACGTTCTTAATTTGAAGGAGGACACAAGTATGGATCTCATGAAGGCTCTGACCAGCCAGTACATGAAGCAGGAGCTGCCTGAAGTTCAGGTCGGCGACACCGTTCGCGTTCATGTCAAAATCAAGGAAGGTTCCCGCGAAAGAATCCAGATCTTCGAGGGCACCGTCATCGCCAAGAAGCACGGCGGTATCGAAGAAACCATCACCGTTCGCCGCATCTCCTATGGTGTCGGCTGCGAGAAGGTTTTCCCGCTCCATGCGCCCAACGTTGTCAACGTCGAGTGCGTCCGCCACGGCAAGGTTCGCCGCGCGAAGCTGTACTATCTGCGCGACCGTCTTGGCAAGGCTGCAAAGGTCAAGGAAAAGGTCTGATCCCAACCATCCAAAAACCGCCGGTTCCACACGGAGTCCGGCGGTTTTTGCTTTACCCACACACGAACGGCTCCCGTATGCAGCTGCATACGGGAGCCGTTTTCCTGAAGCTTCTGAATTAAATATCCAGCGGGTCCATGCTGAGGACAGGGTGGCCAACCTCGGACAGGAAGGCGAGCAGCTCTTCCGGATCGCCGTTCGGGCAGTTCGTCTCGTCGGCGACCATATCGGCAAAGTTGTCGATATCGTACATATCCTTGGCAGTCTCATTGAGCTTGTCGCGGATCTGATCCTTCAGCTCCTTCGGCAGCCAGACCAGACGGCCGACGCCGCCTTCGGCCTTGAGGAACTTGTGAGAGGCGATGTAGTGCTTGCCGTGGCCCATGAAGCCCGGAGTCTGCACGCCGCCGCCGGTCATGGAGGCCATCTCGGAGAAGGTCATGCCGAGCGGAGTGATGCCTGCGTATTCACGGCAGGTGATGACAACGCCCATCGAGCACGGCTCGATGCCGCAGATGCACTCGAAGCAGCCGCAGGAGGTCATCGGATCCTCCAGCAGGGAGTAGAGCGTGACGTGCTCCAGCGCGCCGTGGGAGTACTGCGCGACGGCCTCGTCGACATCCTCGTAGCGGCCGGTGCGCTCGTCGATGCAGCGCTCCTTGGTGACGACCTGGCAGGGACCCTGCGGGTCAAGCTCGTTCGTGGCCTTCGCGTCCAGCCAGGACACGGCACCGCACAGGCCCAGACGCTCCGGGGTGACGATGCAGACGTGGCTCGGGGAGAACGCCTGGCACATGATGCAGGAATAGAAGACGGGCACGGATTCGTCGGTCATGGACTTCAGGCGCTCGTCGCGCTTGTCGAAGACCTCGTTGGCGTGCTTGCGCAGCGCGGCGTTCGGCTCGTCGCCAACGACGATGCGGACCTGGCACTTGTCAACGACCGTGTCAAATTCGGACTTGATCTTGGCATAGAGCACCTCACCGATGTGGCGGAACTTGAAGCCGGCCTCGAAATCAGCCTTGCTGATACGGACGCGGATCATGTCGCGCTGGCCGGTGTGCATGAGGCCCTCCACGCAGTTGAGGAAGGAGTGGATCTTACGCTCGAAGACAGGCTCGAAGTCGGGCTGCATATTCTTGCCTGCGACCTCGACGGTGTAGCTCATGGAGATCTTGGAGCCGACCGGGATCTCGTCGATTTCGGGGCCTTCGACCACGATCTTGTGATCCTCGACCTCGGAGGCGTCCTTCGTGGTGACAAGCTCGAAGCAGTCCTTGCGGGAGCCGTCGATCTCGACCTGCATGTCGCCCTTGCGGATGATCTCGCCCTCGAACGCGGAGGAGAAGGAAACGGGGATGTCGATCTTGGTGATCTTCAGCTTGATGCCGCGGGCCTCAATGGAGGTGTCGATCCAGTCCTTGGTGTTATCATAGATGATGAGGGACTTCGGAACGGCCCACATATCGTCGTGGTCGTTGGTGATGACCGGGAAGCCCAGCTTGATGGCGCCTGCGCCGCAGGCGACGGTAATGTCGTTGACGGGCTTATAGGCGTTGACGAACGCGTTGATGCGGTCGAAGGTGTACTTGTGGAAGCCCTCGACGTCGCCCGGCTGGATGGCGCCGAAGATCATGGCCGCGCGCACGACCAGAGAAATGACGTGGCCGACAGACCAGATCTCTTCGCCGACGGGAACGACACGGACAGGGAAGCTCATGGAAAGACCAGCTTCCACAGCCTGCTCGATGATGCCGCCGATCAGGAAGACGAAAATGCCGCGGGACTGGTAGCCCTTGATCGTCTCGACCGCTTCCTCGGTGGAGGGAGCCGGCCCGATCATGACGACGAAGCCGGGGATATCGCCGGTGACAAGGGGAACGCCCAGCTCACGGACCTCTGCGTCGGTGAAATGGCCGTGATAGTGCGTGCCCTCGTACGGGGTCTGGGTCTTGACATATTTGCAGGCTTCGATCATTTCAGCGGCGATGGCGGTGCCGACGCCGGACTGGAAGATGGAGTTGGTGCGCGGCTCGCGGAGCATCATGGCCTTGACGTCGGCCAGAGCATCCTGCAGCTCGCCGGTCGTGGTGACCTTCTTGCCGATGTAGGCATAGATGCAGGCGCAGAAATACGCGGTGGAGGGAAGCGTCAGAGGAGCGTCGCGGCCGACTTCAGCCACGATCTTGTTCACTTCTTCCTCGGCCTTGGCGAACATCTCGTCAGAGCCGTCGAAGACGCGGTTAAACAATGTCTTCATTGTGGTTTCATTCCTTTCAGATTCATTCTTTGGCGTCAATGGCAACCTTGATCGCGCGGATCTCATCCAGCGCGTCGGGGCTGCAGTCGTAGGGGGAGAGGCCCTTCCGGTCCGCGTCGATGACGGTGGGACTGTAGCTGATGAAGCCGAGCAGATCGTCTGCCGGGATGCGGCTTCTGATAAATTCACGGTCGGATTCGTCGCGGATCTTGTTGGCGACGACGCGTACCTTGGTCACGCCGATGTCCTTTGCAAGCTCCTTGATGCGCACATAGGTCTGTACGCTCCGCGCGCCCGGCTCGATGACCACGATGAACTGATCCATCATGCTGGCCGTGCCGCGTCCAAGATGCTCAAGTCCCGCCTCCATGTCCATGATGACCACGTCGTCCCTGCGGAAGACGAGATTCGTCAGAATCGCCTTGAGCATCACGTGCTCCGGGCAGACGCAGCCGGAGCCGCCGGTATCGACCGTGCCCATGACGAGCAGCTTGACGCCGTTGATATTTTTGGCAAGCTTGTCGGGCAGATCGGAAACGTCCGGGTTCAGCTTATAGAAGCTGTTCTGGTCGTTTGCACCCGTGCGCTGCTTGGCGAGCTGCTTCATTTTGGAGACGGGGACAATGGAATTGACCTCTTCCTCCGTCAGGCCCAGCGCCAGACCTAGATTGGCATCCGGGTCGACGTCGGCTGCGAGGACGGTACGCCCTTCGTCGGCGTAGAGACGTGCGAGCGTGGAGGCCAGCGTCGTCTTGCCGACGCCGCCCTTGCCGGTGATAGCTACTTTCATATCGGTAAAGACCCTCCGGGAAGATCTTAGATGCCGAGAGCCGCGCGCTTGGCTTCGATCGCGGCGATCATCTTGTCGCCGAGGCTCTCAATGTTGGTGTCGACGACGAAATGCGCCTCGACCCACTCCTTGCAGCCTCTTGCGTCACCCTGAAGCAGTTCAGTGATCTCGCTGGAGCCCTTGGAGTACGGATCAACGCCGAGGTAGGTGTCGATGCCGGTCGCCACGACGTAGTTGCCGATGGAAACTGCCTTTTCAGACATCCATTCCGGCGCGCAGCCGCAGAGCGGAATCTGGGAAATGTTGATGCCCCAATCCTTTGCAAGATCAGAAGCAAGGATCATCATACGGGAAATATCAACGCAGGAGCCCATATGCAGGATGGGCGGGATGCCGACCAGCTTGCACACGCGCTTGAGGCCCTCGCCGCAGTATTCGGCGGCGTCGAGATCCATGAGGCCTGCCTTGGCCGCGGCCTGTGCCGAACAGCCGGAGACGATGACGATGATATCGTTCTTGAGGAGCTTCTTCATGAGCTCAATGTGTGCGGTGTCGGGGCGGACCTTGGGGTTGTTGCAGCCGACCATCGCGACAGCGCCGCGCAGGACGCCGGACTTGACGACGTCAGCCAGAGGCTTGAGCGTGCCGAGCGCGTCAACGTGAGAGTTGCACACGCCGTCGAGCTCTTTCTTAATGGCCTCGACCGAGTAGCCGACACGGGCCTTGGTCTTGAGGTTCGGAATGTTGACAAGCTCGGGCTTGCGGTTTTTGAAGTTTTCAATCGCCATGCGGATGATCGCCTTGGCGTTGTCCGCCGCAGTGTCCTCATGGAACTCAATGAAATCGGAGTCCGGCATGCGGGCGATGGGGGAGGTGGTGATGAACTTGGTATGGAAGCACTTGGAGAGCGGGCCGAGTGCCGGGAAGATGCACTGCACGTCGACGACGATGGCCTCGCAGGCGCCCGTCAGAACGACGTTTTCCTGCTGCAGGAAGTTGCCCGCCATCGGAATGCCCTGACGCATGGCGACCTCGTTGCCGGTGCAGCAGACGCCCGCGATGTTGATGCCCTTTGCGCCGACGGACTTGGCCAGCGCGACCATCTCGGGATCCTGCGAATACATGACGATCATCTCGGAAAGAGACGGATCGTGGCCGTGGACGATGATGTTGACCATGTCCTTTTCCATGACGCCGATGTTGGCGGTGGTGTCAACGGGACGCGGGGTGCCGAACAGAATGTCGGAGAACTCGGTGCCCATCATGGAGCCGCCCCAGCCGTCGGACAGACCGGCGCGCAGGGACTGCTTGATCAGAGCCTCCGGCAGCGAGGAACAGCCCATATGCGTCATGTGCAGCGACTGCGAGACCTCACGGTCGATCGCGCGCGGCTCGATGCCGGCGTCATGCCACAGCTTCTGGGTGTGCTCCGGTGCGCGCTTGAGGTAGCGTTGCACGCCGAACGGCTTGCCGTACTCGAGAAGACCCGTCTCGGCGACCTCGTGGGCCAGATCGTAGATATCCTTGCCCTCGGTCTCGATGCCCCACTCGGCGGCGATCTTCTTCAGCTTTTCCGGATCCTTGACCTGGTAGGAGCCGCCCTCTTTCGCCTGATAGAGCGTGTGGCAGATCTGACGGCCATGGTCGGAGTGCGTGGCTGCGCCGCCTGCGGTGAAGCGCAGATAGTTGCGGCCGACAATGCCGTGCACGTCGCAGCCGCAGATGCCGCGCGGGGCCTTCGGCGTGATGCGGCAGGGGCCCATGGAGCAAATGCGGCAGCAGGTGCCGGCTTCGCCGAAGCCGCAGTGCGGCGTCTGATTCTTGACGCGCTGCTGCCAGGAATCCGCGCCAACTTTTTTGCCGGTTTCAAGCAATTCGTTGGTCGCTGCTTCCATCTGTTCAACTGTGATTAAGCGATCCCAATCCATCGATGATGTATCCTCCTAAAATATGTTCTGAACCGGCCTGCGTACACCGGACGCAGAGCCGAAAGGGGCGGCGGACTGCCCGTGCGGACAGACCGAGCAGGCGCAGCTGCGCTTTGAAACCAAAAAGCGGCAGGATGCACCTCATATAGCTTGTGTCCATTTTACCAAGCGCCCCGAAAAAAGTCAACCGATGCGAACCCCCTGCGGGGGATCATCGGAAATCCAATTTTACGGAGAGAATAAAACATTAAAAATAGATGAAGTCAGAATTATCTACAAAATAATAGATAATTCTGACTTTATGCAGAAAATGATATGCGGTATCCGGATATTCCTTTTTTTATGATCCCATATGAACATTGATATGCGGATAGCACATGGTGATCCCGGCGGCGGAAAAGACCTCCTGCATCCCGTCGAGCACATCGTTATAGCACGTCCAATAATCCTCTGTGCGCGCCCAGAAGCGCAGGACATACTGGATCGAGCTGTCGCCGTAGGAGACGACGTGCGCCTCGACAGGCCGGTCGCGGAGCGTCTTTTCATGCGCTGCCGCAGCGGCGCAGAGGGCGGCGCGGACCTTGTCCGCCGCATCGTCATAGGACGCCGAGACGTTCACGTCGATCCGGCGCACGTCCTCGCTCGTCATGTTGACGATGCTGCCCGTCGTGATCTGGCTGTTGGGCAGATAGATGATCTGGTTGTCATAGGTGCGCAGGCTCGTATAGACCGCGCCGATGGTCAGCACGGTCCCGGCCTTGTCGCCGATCTGGACATAATCGCCCGACCGGAAGGGCTTGGCCGTCAGGATCATCAGCGCGCCCGCGACGTTGGACAGCGCCGTCTGCATCGAGAGCGAAACGGCAAGACCGGCGACGCTCAAAATCGCCAGCAGAGAGCTTGTATCGATGCCGAGCGTCCCGGCCACAAGCATGACGGCGATAAAGATCAGAACTGCCTTGGCCGTCGTGCGCAGGAAGCCGAAAATGGTGTGGTCAAGCTTCGAATGCGAAAACAGCTTGTCCGCCGCCTTCAGGATCAGCTTGATGAGCACCGCGCACAAAACCAGCAGCACCGCCGCATACAGCAGCTTTTCCAGCGTCAGCTTCGAAAAAAACGACTGCACCTGCTTTTCGTCGATCGCAGTCGTGTCAAGAACAGAAGAAACGAACATAAAACCTCCTGTGCGTTATGGGTAGTACCTGCCCTACAGCCGAATGGGCAGGTACATACGAGTTTGCCGCAGACGTTCAGCTGCGCAGTGCGCTCAGGATCTCCGGGAGCAGCACGTCGCGGTTCTCCTCCGATACCTCGATCAGGCGCACGTTCGGGTGGCTGCGGATGGCGGCGGCGAGCGGGGTGTCGGCCTTTTTCTGCACCACGCCGAGGATGGGGACGCATCCATCCAGAAGCGTCCGGATGCGTGCGGAATACGTGTCCGCGTGCCGCTCCATGCGGCCGATCTCGTCCATCAGCACAAGGTCGCAGTCCTCCGCGCCCTTCAGCGCGTCCATGCCCGCCGTTTCAAACGCGTCCGGGAACGACGCGATGCCAAGTTCCGGGCGGCGGATGCCAACGCGGTTCTGTGCGCCGCAGAGCAGATCCTGCGCGGCGGCGGGATGCAGATAGACGGGTCTGCTGCCGTCCGCCTCCGGCTTTGCCGAGACGGTGCGGAAGCCGCCCAGCCGCTCCGGCTGCAAAGCGTCCAGCGCGGCGGCGATCAGCGTGCTTTTCCCGATCTGCACAGGACCGGTCAGAAATACGTGCATCCTTACCCCTCCTCCCGCGGCTTTTTCGCGGTCCCGGAGCGCTTCGCCCGGTGCAGGATCATCTCTGCCGCGATCGACACGGCAATCTCCGCCGGAGTCTGGCCGAGAATGTCCAGCCCGATGGGCGCGTGAATGCGGGCAAGCTCCGCCTCCGGGATGCCGTTTTCCATGAGATACGCATTGGTCGACGCAATTTTATGGCGGCTGCCGATGCAGCCGATATACGTCGCGGGCGAACGCATCGCCTGCAGCAGCACCTCGCGGTCGGCCTGATGGCCGGGGGTCATGATGCAGACGTAATCGTTTTCCGTGAGCGTCAGATGCGCGCCGATGTCCAGATAATCGCCGAGAATGACGCGCTCAGCCTGCGGATAGTGCTCCGGCGTGGCAAATCCCGGCCGGTTGTCATAGACCACAACGCGGAAATCGACCGAAGCCAGCACCGGCACGAGCGCTGCGCCGACGTGCCCGCCGCCGAAGATATACGCATAGCCCGCCCGCGTGAGCGGCTCGACGTAATAGCGCGGCTCACCCTTTTTCGTGACCGCGTCCGCGCGGAGCATCGGGCGCAGCTCGTCCGGTGTGATGCAGTCCGTGAAGCGCAGGCCGTGCGCCTCGTCATAGGTCCCCATTGCGCTGACGCAGCCATCGTCCATGCGGTAGACGAGCCAGCTGTTCTGATTGCCGTTCAGAAGCTCCAGAATGCCGCGCAGCAGCGCGGTATCCGCCTCGGCCTGCGGGTCAAAATACTGGAAGAAGACCGTCACATTGCCGCCGCAGATCATGCCAATATCCGCGACCTCGTTGGGGGCCAGGCAGTAGCCGTGCACGAGGGACTGCTTCGTTTTCAGGACCTCCATCGCCAGCTTCCCGGATTCCAGCTCGACCGCGCCGCCGCCGACGGTGCCCTCCGTATGGCCGTCGGCGAAGACGGCCATTTTTGCGCCCACACCGCGCGGCGTGGAGCCGGACGAGGCGAGAATGCTGCACAGCACGACGCCCTCGCCCTGCGCGAGCGCCTGCAGCATGGATGTGAAAAGCGCTTTCATACAAGATCCTCCATTCTGATCGTCAGGATGCCAAGCCGCTTGGTCTGCGGCAGATAATACGGGTACTGCGCGTTGTCCGTCCGCAGCAAACGCGGCAGGACGGCCTCGGGCGTGATCGCGCCGGGCGTTTCGTCCCGGCTGTAGATGCGGAAGAACCGGACGGCTTCGTCCAGCGACGCAAATGGCTGTCCGTGCTCCAGCTCCTGCGCGTCAAATTCGAACGGCACGCCCAGTTTGCGGAGCGTTTCGCAGGCGGCGGGAGCCGTCTCGCCGCGAATGGGCTGCTCTGTCAGAGAAAACCGGTGTAAATCGTAGTTCTTTTTGATGATAATCAGCGTTTTTGCGCACTGACGGCGCGCGACGGGAAGAATTTCCGCAAGACTGCCGAAAAAGCAGAAGACCATCGCGTCGTACTGCGTTTTGTCCTCCGACGTCAATAAATCGCAGTGCAGCGGCGTGATATTTGTGAGCTGCCGCGTTCGGATGGTCTGCCGCAGCACGTCCAGCGCCTCGTCAGACACGTCCGCCGCTGTGATTTTCTCGAAATACGGACTCAGCGCGGCGGATAACGCTCCCAGCCCGCACCCCGCGTCGCAGAGCGTGCGGCAGCCGGAGAGCCTGGGCGCGAGAATGGCGGCAAGGCGCGCGTGATAGTCGCTTTTTTCATTCGCCGCCTGCATGAACCGGATCATGTCCGGTGTCCAGACAAACATACCTCTATTCCTCCTGGGCGTAGGTAACCGCTGATTGAATCGGCAAGAGTTGTCAGCGAGAGATTTTGTCCCAAATGAAAGTTTGAAAACGCAGGAATACTTTGTGTATTTCAAGTTTTTCAAACTGCACAGTTGGGGCAAAAGCTCCGCTGACAACCGCAGACGATTTAATCATCGGTTACATAGGGCGTACAGACGGAAAAGACGCGGCTGCCGGCCTGCACCTGCGTGACGGCGACCGGAACGCCGTAGAGCGTCTGCAAAAGCTCCGGCGTGAGCACCTGTCCCGGCAGGCCGAAGGCCAACACCCGTCCGTCCTTCAGCGCCAATACCTTTGTCGCATAACGGAAGGCCTGATTCGGCTCGTGCGTGGAAAAAATGACGCTGTAGCCACCCGCCGACAGCGCTTCAATGCGCTGCATGACGCGGAAGCTGTTGCCATAGTCAAGACTCGCCGTCGGCTCGTCCATGATGAGCGTGTGCGCGTTCTGGATCAGCGCCCGGCCGAGCAGCATCAGCTGCCGTTCGCCGCCGGAGATGCGCATACACCCGCGCGAAGCCAGCGCGCCGATGCCAAGCTCGTCCAGAATCCGCTGCGCTGCGTTCGTCTGCTCCCGCGAGGGGCGGTCGAACGGCCCGAGCTGCGCGCCAAGGCCCATCAGAACGCTGTCGAGCACCGTATGGTCGAACGCCGGACTGTAGGACTGCGGAATATACGCAAGCTCTGCCGCCAGCGCGCGGCGGGAATAGTCCCGCACGTCGCGGCCCGCGATTTTGACGCTGCCGCGCTTCGGCTCCAGAAAGCCGAGCAGACAGCGGAACAGCGTGCTCTTTCCCACGCCGTTCGGGCCGAGCACGGCAATACGTTCGCCCCTGTCCGCGCAGAAGCTGACGCTTTTTAATACGTCCGCCTCGCCATAGGAAAACACAAGGTCAGATACCTCAAGCTGCATCCCGCGCGCCTCCCTTCACAATTAAATAGAGGAACAGCGGCGCGCCGACGAGGGCCGTGAGGATGCCGAGCGGAATTTCGCCCGTCGTGAGGCACCGCGCCAGATCGTCGACCAGCATGAGAAAGCTTGCGCCCAGCAGCATCGAGCACGGCAGCAGAAGCCGGGTGTTCTGTCCGACGAGCAGACGGCAGATGTGCGGGATCACGAGTCCCACCCAGCCGATCATGCCGCTGATGGAGACGCTGGCCGCCGTTGTAAGCGTCGCGCAGACAATGACAGCCAGCCGCAGGAGCTTCGTATTGACGCCCATGCTGCGCGCCTCAGCCTCGCTGATGGTCAGCAGGTTCAGCCGCCAGCGCAGGAAAAACAGCGGGATCAGGCCCAGCAGAATGGGGACCATCGCAAAATGCAGATCGTCCAGCCGCACAGCGGTCAGTGCGCCCATCAGCCAGTAGGTGATGGCGGGCAGCTGCTCGTTCGTGTCGGCGACCAATTTAATAAAGGAGGTTCCGGCGGAAAACAGCGACCCGACCATCACGCCCGCCAGCACCATCGCCAGATTCGAGCGCATCCGGCTCAGCCGCCCGACCAGATACGTCAGTCCCACCGCCGCAAGCCCGAAGAGGAACGAGCCCGCCGTGATGACGGCGTAGCTCGCGCCGAGCAGAATCGCCAGCGCCGCACCGAAGCACGCGCCGGTCGACGCGCCCAGCAGATCGGGCGACACCATGGGGTTGCGGAACATGGCCTGATACGACGCGCCCGCGGCAGAGAGCGCCGCGCCGATGAGCGCGGCGGACAAAATGCGCGGCAGGCGGATCTGGATGACGACGGAGGCCTCCTCCGGCGTCCATGTGGGCGCGAGGCGCAGATGCCCGCGCGAAACGCCCGACAGCGCCCGGTCCGCCAGCAGCCGCGCGGTCTGTAATGCCGAGACGCGATACCGGCCCAGCAGGAACGACAGAAAAAAGACCGCCGCCAGCAAAATCAAAAGGATCAGGACACACCGCCTGCCCGTTTTTTCAGGTTTCATCAGCCTACTCCAAACAAAAGCGTTGTTTTTCATACCGTACCACCCTTTGCGTCTTCCTGTCAAGCAAAAGGCGCCGGATTTTATTCGGAATTGCCGAATCTTACAGAAAATCCGCCCCTGCGCGGGCCGGACGAGCTGAACAGGCAATATGCGTATTTTATTGCAGCATATGCATTGCGATTTCGTCCTCAATCAGCACGTTTACACTGCTTCAGATACTCTTCTCTTGTAATCATCATGTGGAGAAAACCGTCCTCCACGCCTAACTCCCGAAAGCCTGCCCTGCGATGGGTCTCCCATGCAGCGATTTCGTTCCGGGTGACCGCGAAGTCGTTATGGATTCTGGAAATGCCGCAATCACGGAACGCGTGATCCAGCATCAGCCTCAGCGCGGGAACGGCATACCCCTTGCCGCGGTAGGGAGCATACATCACGATGCCCATATCCCACCAATCCTTTTCGGGCGTATAGTGGAAGTTCACATCGCCGATCCATGCGCCGTCTAGGCTGCGTTTGATGTAAGCATAGAAGCGCTCCGGCTCATTTCCTACCCAGCTATCGTACCAATCGGCAAGCGCCTTGTCCGGGCAGTCGATGCAGCCGGTGTCCCGATGGTAGCCCGCATAGGCAACATCCCAGCCCGCGTTGTAAGCCATCGTTTCCGGGTCAGCCATCATCTGCTGATAGAACCACAGATCTTCCCGCTTGGGGATGTACAGTTCAAGCTCTCGTGTAATATATGCCATAACGCGCCTCCGTATTTTTAGGATAATCTATGGTCGATCGTGTTTTATCATATTCTTATCACGCCATCAAGCGACGATACGCATGGCGGCTTCGAAAAATACCGCTGCTTCGTTAGACACGCGCTGTGTCCGGCGATTTTATAGACGGACAATTTATGGGGAGGCGACAATTTCTGCGCCTCTCGCAGAAGGCCGCGCGATAAACCGCCGCAGACATTCGTTGATGCAAATATCTGCGATGGGCCAAAGTATTTATCGCGTATGCAGGACCTGCGCCGCCCGATCCGGGTAATCCGTGATCAGCGCGTCCGCGCCGACGCTGGCGAGATAGGCCATGTCTTCCTCGGCATTGACTGTCCAGTACTGAATGGCCAGATCATGCGCGTGGGCAAAGTTGATGACCGTTGTGGTGCCGAGGTTGATGCCGAAGCTCGACTCCGCGTTGCCGAACGGCAGCTGGAGCACGTCGTAGGAGCAGGTGAAATCCGTTTTGCCGGTCAAGGCGGCAAAGTAGAACTGCACGACCTCCGCCGGGCTGGCGCTGCGGTGCATGTCCGGGTAGTTCGCCGTGATGTAGTCCGCGACCTCATCGCGGAAGCTGCCGACGATGACGCGGTCGAGCAGATTTCGCTCGTTCAGCGTCGCATACAGCTGGTCTGCCGCGGCCAGACCGACCTCGCCGCCGTCCTTGATCTCAATAATGTACCGATAGTCCCCGGCAGAGGTCAGATAGTCCAACACCTCGTCCAAAGACAAAATGCGCAGCTCGTCCGGCACGGCGTCGCCGTGTAAATCCGTATACGGCGTTTCGCCCGCGTCATTTACGAACTGCGCCGCTATGTTCAGATCCTTCAGCTCTGCCAGCGTCTTATCCCGGACAAGCACGTTTTCCGCTCCAAACACGGTCACGGCATCCGACACGCGGTCGAGCGTGGAATCATGCGAGAGCACCAGAACGTCGTCCGCCGTCATATGCAGGTCGAACTCGAAATAATCCACCTGCACATCCGGGTTTTCCGCACAGCCGCGGAACGCCGCCAGCGTCTCCTCCGGGAACTCGCCCGCGCCGCTGCGGTGCGCCGAGATCGCCGTTTCACCGGTGATGAACGGGTTGTTCGTTTCGTATTGCTTCAGATTTTTCGGATTCGAACGATGATGGAACTGCGCAATGCCGATAATTGCAATCACAACTACGATGCAGAGCAGCACGAGAAGGCTCCTGCCGATGACTTTTTTGACTTTCATGATGATTCTCCTGACTGTCATATTTGCATAATCTATGGTCAATCGCATTTTATCATATTTTCCGCCGCGCCATCAAGAGGCGATACGCATGATGGCTGCGAAAAATGCCGCAGGCTCGTTAAAACAATGCGGCATCCGCCGTACATCTGCCGGGCTCATACTCCCGTGTCAGCGGGCATATACTCCAATAGCATACACAGCCTGGAGGTGCCCGTATGACAGAGGACTTACTCACCAGAGCCAGAGAGCTGGCTGTGTACATCATCGAGAACCGCGCCACCATCCGGCAGGCGGCAAAGCACTTCGGACTTTCCAAATCGACCGTGCATAAGGATCTTTCCGAGCGGCTGCCGATGGCGAACCGCGCGCTGTATCTTTCTGTGCGGGAGATTCTCGACCAGAACAGGGCCGAGCGCCATATCCGCGGCGGTCTGGCTACGAGAAAGAAATATAAGGGGTTCTGAATCTTGTCGTTTTCCGGGCGTTTTCCCGTTTTTTGGGGGAAACGTCCGGCTTTTTATACAGCTTGCTAAAAATTTGTGAGTTTCGATAAAATTTTTTGAGAAATGGGTTGATTCTTTGGTGCGGAAGGTATATACTTGGAATCAGGAAACAACTCCATTCAACAACAACACAACGTTCAGGAGGCAAAGAGTCATGAAATATGGTCGTACATTCAATTTCTCCGCAGGCCCCGCAATGATGCCGGAGCCCGTGCTGGAGGAGATCCGCGACGAGATGATGAACTACCGCGGCAGCGGCATGTGCGTCATGGAAATGAGCCACCGTTCCCCTGTTTTCCAGCAGATCATCGACGAGGCCGAGCAGGATCTGCGCGACCTCATGGGCATTCCCGACAACTATAAGGTCCTGTTCATTCAGGGCGGCGCAACGCTCCAGTTCTCCATGATCCCGATGAACCTCATGAAGAACGGCAAGGCCGTCTACATCGAGACCGGCGCATGGTCCAAGAAGGCCATCGCGGAAGCCAAGAAGGTCGGCGAGGTCATCGTCGCCGCTTCCAGCAAGGACAAGAATTATACCTACGTTCCCGACTGCTCCGATCTGGATATCCCCGAGGATACCGACTACGTCTACATCTGCGAAAATGAGACGATCCATGGCGTGACGTGGAACAAGCTGCCCAACACCAAGGGTCATGTGCTTGTTTCCGACCAGTCCTCCATGTTCCTCTCCAAGCCCTGCAACGTGTCCGACTACGGCATGATCTACGCGGGCGTGCAGAAGAACGTCGGCCCCGCCGGCATGGTCGTCGTCATCGTCCGTGAGGATCTGATCCGCGACGATCTGAAGGATCTGCCCATCTACCTGCAGTACAGCACGCACGCAGGCGCAGGCTCCATGTACAACACCCCGAACTGCTGGGCCATCTACTGCTGCGGCAAGGTCTTCAAGTACCTCAAGTCCATCGGCGGCCTCGAAGAGATGCACAAGCGCAATCTCGACAAGGCAAAGGTCTTCTATGACTTCCTGGATTCCTCCAAGATGTTCAAGGGCACCGTCGAGCCGGAGTTCCGCTCCCTCATGAACATCCCGTTCGTGACCGGGTCTGCTGACCTCGACAAGGAAGTCGTCGCCGCCACCAAGGCAGCCGGCTATGACAACCTCAAGGGCCACAAGTCCGTCGGCGGCCTGCGCGCTTCCATCTACAACGCCATGCCCAAGGAGGGCGTGGAAGCGCTCGTCGAGTTCCTCAAGAACTTCGAAGCCAACTACGGCAAATAAGAAAACCTACAAGGCGCGGCATATCCTGTCGCGCCTTATTTCACAGAACAAATATAAGGAGATTTTATCATGCGTATTCTCGTAACTGATGGAATGGACAAGACCGCAATGGCGCAGCTGCGTGAGGCAGGCCACGAGGTCGTCGAGCAGTTCTATGCTCCCGAAGAGCTGGGCGCGGCCCTGCGTGAGTTTGACGCAGTCGTCGTCCGCTCCAAGACCAAGGTTCGCGCGAACCACATCGACGAGGCCAAGGGCGGCAAGCTGAAGCTCATCATCCGCGGCGGTGTCGGCGTTGACAACATCGATGTCAAGTATGCAGAGGCCAACGGCATCACCGTCAAGAACACCCCGAAGGCTTCCTCCCAGTCCGTCGCAGAACTGGCCATGGGCCATATGTTCTCCTGCGCGCGCTACCTGTCCATCGCCGGTCACACCATGCGCGAGGGCAAGTGGGAAAAGAAGGCCTACGGCAAGGGCATTGAACTGCAGGGCAAGACCCTCGGCATCGTCGGCTTCGGCCGCATCGGCCAGCATCTGGGCGTCATGGCCAAGGCCATCGGCATGACCGTCATCGCCTTTGATATCTTCCACATCCCCGGCATCGAAGAACAGCTGGGCATTCCCTATGTCGAGATGGACGAGCTGCTTGCCAAGTCCGACTTCATCTCCGTCCATGCCCCGGCAGTTGACGGCGGCGCACTGATTAACGCAGAGCGCATCGCAAAGATGAAGGACGGCGTGTGCATCATCAATACCTCCCGCGGCACCAACGTTGACGAGGCCGCTCTGCTGGCCGCGCTCGAATCCGGCAAGGTCCGCGCCGCCGGTCTGGACGTCTACGCTGACGAGCCCGCCTCCAACTCCGCGCTGTACTCCCATCCGATGGTCTCCTGCACGCCGCATATCGGCGCTGCCACCGTTGAGGCGCAGAAGCGCATCGGCGCGGAGATCGTGGACATTATCACGAATTTCGGCAAATAATTTCAGTCATTTCGCACAGGCATCCGCGCTTGTATTTCTGGCGCGGATGCGATATGATAATTCTGAGCAATCTGCAAAAAGATCGCAATAGATTGGTACAATTTTTTGAGGAGGATTTACCAAAATGAATGCTTATGTTGCCAGTGTCATCGACTATGTCAAGCAGGCACACGGGAATGAGCCTGAATTCGTTCAGACCGTAGAAGAGGTTCTCTCTTCCGTTTCCCCCATCATGGATGCACATCCCGAATACGAGAAGGTCGACCTTCTGAAGAGAATGGTCGAGCCCGAAAGAATGTTCACGTTCCGCGTCTGCTGGATGGATGACAAGGGCGAATACCATACAAACCGCGGCTGGCGCTGCCAGTTCAACGGCGCCATCGGCCCGTACAAGGGCGGCCTGCGCTTCCAGAAGAACGTTTACGAAGGCATCATCAAGTTCCTCGGCTTCGAGCAGACTTTCAAGAACTCCCTGACCGGCCTGCCCATGGGCGGCGCAAAGGGCGGCTCCGACTTCGATCCCGCCGGCAAGTCCGACGCGGAAGTCATGCGCTTCTGCCAGAGCTTCATGACCGCTCTGTACCGCTACATCGGGCCGGACATCGACGTTCCCGCGGGCGACATGGGCGTCGGCGGCCGTGAGATCGGCTACCTGTACGGCCAGTACCGCCGTCTGAAGGGCGTCTGGGAGAACGGCGTTCTGACCGGCAAGGGCATGACCTACGGCGGCTCCCTGATCCGTCCGGAAGCAACCGGCTACGGCGCAGTTTACTATTTGCAGGAAGTCCTGAAGCATGAGAACGACACCATCGAGGGCAAGCGTCTTGCCATCTCCGGCTACGGCAACGTCGGCTGGGGCATCATGAAGAAGGCTGCCGAGTTGGGCGCGAAGGTCACCTATTTCGCAGGCCCCGACGGCTATATCCATGATCCGGACGGCGTCGTCGGCGAAAAGCTCGACTTCATCCTCGAGATGCGCGCAAAGGATCCGATGCACTGCAAGCCGTATGCCGACAAGTACGGCGTGGAATTTGTTCCGGGCGAAAAGTGCTGGGGCGTGAAGGACGTTGATGTCTATATGCCCGCTGCGACCCAGAACGACGTGCGCATGGAGTCCGCAGAAAAGATCGCCGCCTCCGGCGTCAAGTACTACATCGAGGTCGCCAACATGCCGACCACGAACGACGCTCTGAACTATCTGCGCGCGCAGAAGCACATGATCGTCGCTCCGTCCAAGGCTGTCAACGCGGGCGGCGTCGGCGTTTCCGGTCTTGAAATGAGCCAGAACTCCGAGCGTCTGGTCTGGACGGCTGAGGAAGTCGATGCGCAGCTGCACAAGATGATGAAGAACATCCACAAGGTCAGCGCAGAGGCTGCCGAAGAGTACGGCCTCGGCTACGATCTGGTTGCGGGCGCCAACATCGCCGGCTTCAAGAAGGTCGCACAGGCCATGTACGAGCAGGGCGTGTTCTGATCTATTTCCATTCCATACACAGCAGCCCCAGCGGTTTTCGCCGCTGGGGCTGTTCCATTCTTTTCAGTGCAGCACTGGCGCGGGAACGTCAAAGGCTCCCCTTTGCATAAAGGGGAGCCTTTTGTATGTGTCTATAGCCTTATCTTCGGTCATTTCATCTGCGCGATATCGCAGACGATCTCGACGCACTTGTCAACGCCGAGCGTGCCGCTGTCGAGGCAGACATCGTAATTCTCGGCCTCGCCCCAGTTGCGGTTGGTGTAATGCTTGTAATAGACCTTGCGCTTGCTGTCCTTCTCCTGCAGGCGCTTTTCCATGGGCTTGCTCGTCTCGCCGTAGCGTTCGCGCACGCGGGCGGCGCGGTGGGCCATGTCGGAGTGGATGAAAATGTGCAGGCAGTCCGGCTGATCCTTCAGGATGAAGTCGGCGCAGCGGCCGACGATAACGCACGGACCCTTGCTGGCAAGATCGCGGATGACGTTTGTCTGGCAGACGTAGAGCTTATCCGACACGGACATGGTATCGACCAGACCCATCGGGTGCGAGGAGACGGCAATATTAAACAGGAAGCTGCTGGTGACAGAGGCGTATTCGCCGATCTCCTCGATGAACTCATGCGAGAAGCCGCTTTCTTTGGCGACCTTGTCAACCAGCTCCTTGTCATAATAGGGGATGCCGAGCTTCTCAGCCACCGCCTTGCCGATGCTTCGTCCGCCGCTGCCAAACTGGCGGCTGATGGTGATGACCTTATTTGTCATAGGAACTCCCCCTTTATTTTGGTGGCTTCATTATACACCAAAATCGGCGGGTTGACAAATAAAAATTTTCGCCTGCGCGATGGTCTCCGTGATCTCAGCAGGAGCGGGACGCTGCTCCGCCCGGCAGACTGCATTGGTTTTATAGGAATTTACGGCAAATTCGCAAGCACCTGCCTGCTCGCCCGTTGGGAAGCTACGAATTCGCCGAAAATTTCCGTTAAAAACAGTGCATCCTGCCGGGCGGCGAGAATCCCGTCCCTTGCCAACTGCATTTGGTTTTTACAGATACGGCCGCATATCCTTGACCAGCTGGTCCTCCAGCCGGATGAGCGACTGGGCGAGGCCCCGCGCGTCCTCGTCCGCTGTGGGGTACTGGTTGCAGTAGCGGGCGAGCGACTTGATGCCCATCGAGCAGCCGGTCGAGACGAGATCGGCTGTCGTCGCGTCGCCGGGCTTCATGGAAAGCATCGCCTGCGTTTTCAGATACGACATAGCGCGCGCCGCCGGGTCTGCGCGCTTCGGCTCCTTGCCCTGGCGGCGCAGCCGGTCGGCCGCCTGTGCGGCAAGCTGCTCGTGCTGGCGCTTGCTGTCAAGCAGGCGCTTTTGCAGCGGACCCTCCGCGCTGTTTTTCAGCACATCCTCCAGCGAACGGATGGCCATATCCGTCCCCGCCGCGCACTCCGACAGCAGATGCAGGGTATCTTCGTTCATAATACATCTCCTCCTTCTGCGAGTATTGTGTTCCAAAATAGAAAAAAGTATGATACAATACGAAAAAAGGAGGCGCTGCTATGCGTATGGAACGGACGGTCCGCGAGATCGCGGGCGATTATGCCGTGCTGGAAAACGAGACAGGCGGCACAACGGAGGTCGCGCTGGCGCTGCTGCCGGACAGCATTGCCGAGGGCACGGTGCTGATTTTTGAAAATTTTGAATACCGTATAAAGGAGAATATGCCATGATCCGTCATATCGTCATGTGGAAATTCCGCGAGGGAGAAGCGGAAAACCGCGAAAAATTCCTGTCTGGCCTGCAGGCGCTGGACGGCGTGATCCCGGAGATCCGCCATATGGAGATCCACCGCAGCTGCAAGCCCGGCAATCCCTACGACGCCTGTCTGATCGCCGATTTTGACGATCTGGACGCGCTGTCCCGTTACAAAAACGACCCGCGCCATGTCGCGGTGTCCACGCTCTGCAAGTCCATCCGCGAATCGCGCGGCGCGATCGACTACGAGCTGTAAGCCCGGTATATCGATTTACCGTTTCAGGAGGGAGCTTCATGAAGACCAAACATATTCAGAAGCAGCTGGATTTCTTCGTCCGCGATAAGGCGCACCATGCCTACCGCAAGCCCGCAGGGGACGCGCACGCGCTGGCCGCAGAGCTTGCGGCGCAGGGGCTTGACGATATGCAGCGCTCGGTCGCACGGCTGCGTTATGTGCTGGCGCAGGAAACGCCCGTCGTTTTCCCGGATGAGCGCATCACGCTGCTGCGCACCGTGCGCACCATTCCGGAGATCCACACAGAAGAAGAGGACAGGCAGCTGCACGAGACGCACGCGTTCCATGAAAACGGCCGCGTATTCAATATGTGCCCCGATTACGGGATGCTGATGGCGGACGGCTTTACGAAAAAGGCCGAAAAGATTCGCACGCAGCTGGAAAAGGCAGAAACGGCGGAGCAGAAGGAATTTCTGCAGGCCATGCTGGATGTGCTTTCCATCGTGACGGACTTCGCCGCGCGCTACCGCGAGGAGGCGCTGCGCGTAGGCAACCAGACGGTTGCAGACACGCTTTCCAAGATCCCCGCCAACGCGCCCGAGACGCTTCTCGAAGCGCTGCAGTTCCTGCGCCTGCTGCATTACGCCATGTGGTGCAACGGCAACTATCACAATACCATCGGCCGTATCGACCAGTTCCTGTACCCCTATTACCGGCACGATCTGGACGCAGGGCTTCTGACAAAGGACGGGGCGCTTGAGCTGCTGGAGGAGTTTTTCGTCTCCTGCAACCGCGACAGCGACCTTTACATCGGCATCCAGCAGGGCGACAACGGGCAGACCATCGTGCTGGGCGGCTCGAACGAGGACGGCTCCGACGCGTATAACGACCTGTCCGAGCTGTGCCTGATCGCCAGCCGCGAGCTGTGCCTCATCGACCCCAAGGTCAATCTGCGCGTACACAAAAACACGCCGCTGTCCGTCTATGAGCTTGCCACGACGCTCACACAGAAGGGCCTCGGCTTCCCACAGTATACGAACGACGAAATTGTCATTCCTGCGCTGCTGCGCTGGGGCTATGAGAAGCAGGACGCGTATAACTACACGCTGGCCGCCTGCTGGGAGATCCTTGTGACGGGATATATGGATCTTGTCAACTGGGACAGCCTGAACTTCCTCAAGACCGTGCAGGACGCCTGCGAGCATCTGCCGGAGTGCAAAACATATGAAGACTTCGCGGCGCTTGTGAAGCAGAATATCGAGGCGCAGGCCGGGGCGCTCATGGCAGAGACGAAAAACGTCTATAAAGAGCCGTCGCCCCTCGTGAGCCTCATGTGCCCGGACTGCCTCGAAAAGATGCGCGATATCTCGAAGCCCGGCAAGTATAATAACTACGGCTTCCACGGCGACGGGCTTGCCACAGCCGCCGATTCCATGGCTGCTGTACGCAAATACGTCTACGACGAGAAGACCTTCACGCCGGAAACCATGCTCGCCATGCTGCACGCCGATTTCAAGGGCTATGAGCGCGAACAGAATATGCTCCGCTACGAAGGCCCGAAGTTCGGCAACGACGATGATTTTGTCGATTCCATCGCCGTGCAGCTGCTCGACTGGTATGCCGACGCGCTGGAAGGGAAGAAAAACGACCGCGGCGGCTGCTTCCGCGCGGGCACGGCCTCGGCCATGTATTATATCTGGCATTCGAAGGACGCGCCTGCCTCGCCCGACGGCCGCAGCGCGCATGAGGCGCTGCCCTGCAACTACTCGCCGTCCCTCTTTGCCCGCTGCGAAGGCCCGATCTCCATCATCAAGTCCTTTGCCAAGCCGCATCTGACGCGCGTGGCAAACGGCGGCCCGCTGACCGTCGAGCTGTCCGACACCATGTTCCGCAATGAGGACGCCATCCGCAAATGCGCCATGTTCGTCAAGAGCTTCATGGACATGGGCGGACACCAGATGCAGATCAACGCCGTCAACCGCGACAGGCTCCTTGACGCGCAGAAGCACCCGGAGAATTACCGCAACCTCATCGTGCGCGTCTGGGGCTGGAGCGGCTACTTCGTTGAGCTGAACGAGGTCTATCAGAACCACATCATCAAGCGCTCGGAAATGAGCCTGTAACATCGAAAGAAAGGAAGCATCACTATGCTGGAAGCACTGAAAGAACAGGTATTAAAAGCCAATCTGGCCCTGCCAAAACACGATCTTGTCACCTTCACCTGGGGCAACGTCTCCGCCATCGACCGCGAAAGCGGCCTGATCGCCATCAAGCCGTCGGGCGTGGAGTACGATGAGATGACCGCCGACGACATCGTGCTCGTGAGTCTGGAGACCGGCGAACGCGTCGAGGGCCGTCTCAAGCCCTCGTCCGACACGCCGACGCACGTAGAGCTGTACCGGGCCTTCCCGTCCATCGGCGGCATTGTCCACACGCACAGCCGCTGGGCGACCAGCTTTGCGCAGGCCGGCGCCGGCATCGACGCCATGGGCACCACGCAGGGCGATTATTTCTACGGCCAGATCCCCTGCACCCGCAGCATGACGCCGGAGGAGATCAAGGACGCGTATGAAAAGAACACCGGCCTTGTCATCATCGAGGAATTCAAGCGCCGCGGCATCGACCCGGCACAGGTTCCTGCCGTGCTCGTCCACAACCACGGCCCGTTCACCTGGGGCAAGGACGCGGACGAGGCGGTCTACCACGCGGTCGTGCTCGAAGAGGTCGCGTTTATGAACTTCCACGCCAAAATGCTGAACCCCGCCGCTGGCCCCATGCCGCAGGTGCTGCTCGACAAGCACTATCTGCGCAAGCACGGCGCGAACGCCTATTATGGACAGGGCTGAGGCGCAGAAGGCGCTGCAGGCCTGCATCGCAGATGAGCAGACCTATCAATTCACGAGCTTTTCCCACCGCGACGCGTGGGAGCTTGGCCATGCGCTGGCGGACGCGTGCGAAAAGATGGGCGCGCCGCTTGCCGTGGAGATCGAGATCAATCACGTGATCGTCTTCCGCTATTACCCGGACGGCACGGGCGCATATCACGAGCAGTGGCTGCGGCGCAAACGGAATCTGGTCAACCTGCTTGAAAAAAGCTCCCAGCGCGCGTATTACGAGCTGGAGGTCAATTGCGAGGATCAGGAACGCGACTGGCGGCTGCCGCGCAGTGACTACGCCGCGTGCAGCGGCGCGTTCCCCATCCGCATCCGCGGCGGAAGCGTCATCGGCGTCGCCGCTGTCTCCGGCCTCCCGGACCCCGGCGACCAGACCGCCCTTCTGAACGGCCTGCGCGCTTATTTTGAAGCGCATTCATAAGGCTTATTCTATGCGCTGTCACAGAGACTTCTGTATCCTGCACAGTTCAGCGCGCGCTGAATTCTGCGGCAGAATCCCTCCGCTATTGACGCGCCGACAGAACAAACGGCTCCCGTATGCAGCTGCATACGGGAGCCGTTGGCTTTGCAGATCACTCGGCAAGCTGCCACATGAGTTGGGCCAGAAGGTTCGTGATGGTTTCCATGTCGTCTGCGGGGATGTACTCAAAGCGGCCGTGGAAGTTTTCGCCGCCGGTGCACAGGTTCGGGCAGGGGAGGCCCTCAAAGGACAGGCGTGCGCCGTCCGTGCCGCCGCGGATGGGGACGATCTTCGGCGTGACGCCGACGGATTCCATCGCCTTTTTCGCGTTCTCGATCAGGAACATACACGGGGCGATCTTCTCCTTCATGTTGTAATAGCTGTCGCGCAGCGTGAGCGCTGCGGTGCCTGCGCCGTAGCGGCGGTCAATTTCCGCGCAGGCTTTTTCCATGACGGCCTTGCGCGCTTCAAATTTCGCGCGGTCGTGGTCGCGGATGATGTATTGCAGCTCCGCCTGCTCCGTCTCGCCGCGCATGGCGACAAGATGATAAAAGCCCTCGTAATTTTCCGTGTAATACGGCGTCTCCAGCGCCGGGAGCAGGCCGTGCAGCTCCATGGCGACGAGCGCGGCGTTGACCATCTGACCTTTTGCGGAGCCGGGGTGGATGGACTTGCCGCAGATCTCGATCTTCGCGCTGGCCGCGTTGAAGTTCTCATATTCCAGCTCGCCGAGCGCGCCGCCGTCGACGGTATAGGCGTAATCCGCGCCGAAGCCCTTCACATCAAACCGGTCGGCCCCGCGTCCGATCTCCTCGTCGGGCGTAAAGGCCAGCCTGACAGTGCCGTGCGGCTTGCCGGACGTGAGCAGCAGCTGTGCGGCGGACAGGATCTCCGCCACGCCCGCCTTGTCGTCTGCGCCGAGCAGCGTCGTGCCGTCCGTGACGATCAGGCGCTTGCCGACAGAGTTTTTCAGCTGCGGGTATTCCTTCGGAGAAAGCATGATGTACTTCTCTTCGTTCAGGACAATATCGCCGCCGTCGTAAGGCTCGGTGATGCGTGCGCGGATGTTCTCGCCAGGGGCGTCGGGCGAGGTGTCCATGTGGGCGATGAGGCCATAGACGGGGATTTTTTTGTCACAGTTCGCCGGCACGGTGCCGTAGACGTAGCCGTCCTGATCGACGTGCGCGTCGGCAATGCCCATGTCCTGCATCTGGCGGACAAGCTCCTGCGCAAGCGCAAGCTGCCGCGCAGTGGACGGGCACGTCTCGGACGCTTCGTCCGAGGTCGTGGGATAGGAAACGAGCTTCAAAAAGCGTTCAACGACTGTCATGTGTGTGTTCTCCTTTGTGTCAGTATTGGAAAATGCTTCCGCCGACAAACTCGCGCACGATGGAGTCGCGCGGGACATACGGCGTATCGAGCGGCGGCAGGCTCCGCACCACGTCCATCAGGACGGTCAGGCCGTGCTCCGCAATAAACGCGTCGTCCAGATCGGACGCGAACTGTGGGATCTGGCGCAGGTATTTTGCCAGAATGCACAGTTCATAATCATGGAACGAGTCGATGTGGATGGAGGCGTTGGGTTTGTTGGGCGCGATATATTTCTGCTCGCCCGCATTGACAGACTCAGCGCGGACGATGGTATCACGCAAAGAGTTGCCGCGCCCCTGATAATTGCGGATCATGCGGCGCGCCACGCGCACCTGCTCGGGGTGGATGATGCGGTCGCCGGGCGTGATGATACGCGTTCTGGGCGCGACGTAAATGCCGGTGGCGCGGTCGCGGATGGGATCGAAGAGCAGGGGATTGAGCATATGGATGCCCTCGGCGATGATCACAGCCTCGCGGCTGCCCTGCATGGGGGTGTAGCCGCCGGTGCGGTTGTTGGGAAAGTCGTACCACGGCACCTGCACCGTCTCGCCGTTCGACAGCCGGTCGATGGTGTCAAGCAGCAGCTCCCGGTTGACGCACAGGGGCGACTCCCAGTCGGTCAAGTCCTTTGGCCGCTCGGAGAGCGGCAGAAAGAAATTGTCCATGCTCAAAAGACAGACCTTGACGCCCAGATTTTCGAGATACGTCTGCAGGCGCATCGCCGTCGTCGTCTTGCCGGAGCCGGAGGGGCCGGTCAGGCAGACGAAGGGCTTGCGCGGCTGTGCGCTCAGGATCGCGGCGGCAGCAGAGCTGATCTTGTCGTGAAAGACCTCCTCACAGCGCAGAACGAACTGCGTCTGGTTCCGCATGGCGTAGACAACGTCTTCAATATCAATAACCCGCATTTTCTTCCTCCTTATGCGCGTTCCACCGCGCCATCATGCGGCGGTAGATCAGAACAAAGCAGAGCACGTGCACCGCGCTCGTCACGACCCAGCTGACAGGGTAGGACAGATACAAAACGTCAAGCGTGTGGTGTGTCTGGAAGATCGTGTAGATCCAGATGATGCGCAGCACGCACGCACCGAAGATCGTCACGACCATCGGCATCCAGCTCCGGCCGAGTCCGCGCACCATGCCGCAGCACGTCTCCATGATGCCGCAGACGAAATAGGTCATGCCCATATACGTCACGCGCACCATGCCGCTGGCAATGACGGAGGCATAGGCCGGGTCGTCCTTTGCAATGTAAATGCCGAGCAGCGGCTGGCCGAAGAAGTACAGCAGCGCGCACATCGGCACGCCGATGAGCAGGACTGTCAGGATGCAGTCGCGGTAGACGGGCTTGATGCGCTCCGGCTTGCCCGCGCCGAGATTCTGGCTGGTAAAGGTCATGGAGGCGTGATAAACGGAGTTGCAGGCCGTATAAATGAACGAGTCGAGATTGCCTGCCGCCGTGTTCGCCGCGACCACGTCCGCGCCGAAGGAGTTGATCGAGGACTGGATCATGACATTGGAAATATTGAAGATCACGGACTGAAGGCCCGCAGGCAGGCCGATCTGGATCATGCGCAGGGCCTCGTCCGGGTAAAAGCGGAGCTTTTTCAGCTCCAGCTGCGCGCAGCCCTCCAGCCGCATCAGGCAGACGAGCACGAGCGCCAGCGCGAGATACTGCGAGACGACGGTTGCGATCGCGACGCCCGCCACGCCGAGACGGCAGACGATCACGAAGAACAGATTCAGCAGCACATTGACCGTGCCGGAAACGGACAGGAAGAAAAACGGCTTTTTTGTGTCGCCGAAGGCCCGCAGCACCGCCGCGCAGAAGTTATACAGAAGCGAGGCGGGCACGCCGATGAAGTAAATTTGCAAATACCGGTCGGACAGGGGCAGAACGTCCTCCGGCGTATCCATCAGGCGGAGCAGGGGACTGGCCAGGAAAAAGCCCAGCAGGAAGACCACGACGCCAAGCCCAAGCCCCAGCACGACCGAGGTGTGCACGGAGCGGGAGACGCGCTCGTCATCCCGGCAGCCGAGATAGCGGGCGACAAGGATGTTGACGCCGACGGAAATGCCGATGAACGCGCCGATGAGCAGGTTGATAAGCGACGTTGTCGCGCCGACGGCGGCAAGGGCTGTGCTGCTGTCAAATTTGCCGACGACAATGACGTCGGCGGCGTTGAACAGCAGCTGTAAAATGCCGGTCAGCGCCAGCGGGACGGAAAAGCGGATGATCTGCGGCAGGGGTCTGCCCTCGGTCATCACGATCGAATTTGCTTTTGTTGCTGCCATGGGGATGGTGCCCTCCTATTTCTCTTTCAGAGTGTCAAAAAATGCGAGCCACGGTTCAGCCTGCGGCGGGTCATGCGCGAAGACGAGGCGTTCATTCGTCTGCGGGTGGAAAAACGCGATTTGATACGACCAGAGGCCGAGCGGGCCGTCTGACTGTGCGCCGTATTTCCGGTCGCCGCAGAGCGGCAGGCCGCGGGAGGAAAACTGCGCGCGGATCTGATGCGTCCTGCCGGTTTCCAGCCGGATACGCACAAGCGCGCGCCCGTCCTTCACGCCAAGCACCCGGTACGAAAGCCGGGCAGACCGTGCGTCCGGGCCGGGGGTGTGCGTGACGAAGGTTTGCTTTTTCGCTGCGTCGCGCGTGAGAAGATCGGCCAGAACGCCCTCCGGCGCGTCCGGGATCCCCTCCAATACGGCGAGATAGTCCTTTTCAAATGTATGCGCCTGCACCTGCCGGGACAGGATGCTGTCAGCCATGCGCGACCGCGCGTAGACCATCACGCCGCCCACGGGCCGGTCGAGCCGGTGCACGACGCGCACGCAGCCGGTTTCGTCCTCTCCCAGCGCCCGGCGCAGCAGCTCCGGCATACCGTCCGGCTCGTCAGTGGACAAAACGCCCGCAGGCTTGAGACAGACGACGATTCGATTGTCGGTGTATAAAAGCTCCATTTGCGGTTCCTATGGCGGGTGATTTGTGAGGTGATGCACGGGCGCGTGCATCTATGCTCAAGTTATTATAGTATAGCACGCTTTCCCCGTTTCGTCACGCAGTTTTGCGCACGGGATAAAAAATGTCTTAAAAATTCTTAATTCTGCCCGGAAGCTTGCGGAAGTGTGATATAATAGCGCCACAAAAAGGAGGGAGCAGCCATGGAAGAGACGATCCGCATTCTGGTGGTAGACGACGAGCCGGATATCCGGCGTATCTGCCGGATCTTGTTGGAGACGGGCGGTTATACCGTGTTGGAGGCCGCGACGGGCGCGGAGGCGGTCGAGCAGGTCCGGCAGCACCCGGAGCTTGATCTTATTTTAATGGATATCATGATGCCGGAGCTGGGCGGCTATGACGCGTGCAGCCGCATCCGGTCGTATTCCACAGCCCCGGTCCTGTTTCTGACCGCCAAGACGCAGGAGGGCGACAAGCGCCGCGCATATGATTCCGGCGGCGACGATTTTCTCGCCAAGCCGTTTTCCCACGCGGAGCTGATGATGAAGGTCGAGTCGCTGCTGCGGCGCTACCGGGTGTATAAGAGCAAATCGAGCGGGCGGACGCTCCGGCCCGGTATCGTGCTCGACGAGGAAAACCGGCGCGTGCTGGTAAACGGCCAGCCGCTGGAGCTGACGGAGACGGAGTTTTCCATTCTCCACTGCCTGGCGGAGAACCGGGGCCGCGTCGTGCCGGTGCGCACGATCTATGAGACGGTCTGGCATGAGACATATATGCCGGCGTCAAACAATACCGTGATGGTGCATATTGTGAACCTGCGCAAGAAGCTGGAGGAGGATCCGGCCAACCCGCGCCTGATCCGCACCGTCTGGGGAAAGGGCTATCAGATTGACTGAAAAGAAGAAGCATTTTGTTTCGCTGAGCGTCAAGCCGTTGTTTGTGCTGCTTCTGGGGCTGGTACTGGGTGTGTGCGTCTGCCTGCTGGCGAACTTCACCGGCGAGCAGATCATCGAACGCAGCTATATGAGCGACAAGGCTGTTTTGAAGCGCACGAACAGGGCTGCGCAGGAGTTCCAGTCCTTTGTGCGGCAGAACAGCATCTCCACGCGCGACACGGATATGCTGGCCCGCTGGGGCGAGACGAAAAAAGACTATTATATCATGCTGTATCATGATCAGCGGCAGATCCTCGAGATCGGCTGGTGGGGCGCGGACAGCGCGGCGGTCGACGCGTATTCGCTCAAGGAGCAGATGGCCAGCGTCGTCTATCCCATCGTGTTCCGCGACGGCACGTTTTACGCCGTGATCTATGATAATTCCGATTCCGGGCTCTACGATCTGTTGTGGATCGTTTCGCTGCTGCTGGGCTGCGCGGTTCTGGCGCTGACGCTGCTGGCGTATAACCGCCGCATCGCGCGCAGAGTCGTCGCCATCTCGCAGGAGGTGCAGTCCATCGGCGCGGGCAATCTCTATTTGCAGCTCGAGCCGAAGGGCCGCGACGAGATCTCACAACTGACAGCCAGCGTCGAGCAGATGCGCCTGTCGCTCCTGCGCAAGACCAGCGAGGAGCAGCGTGCCCTGCAGCAGAACAGCGACCTCATCACCGCCATGTCGCATGACATCCGCAACCCGCTTACCGCGCTGCTCGGCTATCTCGATCTTGCGAAAAACGGGCAGTACCGCTCGGAAGACGAGCTACAAAGCTATCTGGACGCTGCCTACGGCAAGGCCGAGCAGCTCAAGACGCTGACGGATGAGCTGTTCCGGTATTCGCTGCTGTTTGGATGCAAGGAGCTGCCCATGCAGATGGAAATCTATGACGCGCGGCTGCTTCTGGAGCAGCTGCTGGGCGAGAGCCGTGTCCAGCTGCAGCAGCAGGGCTTCACGGTCCAGCTGCTTCTGCCGCAGCAGGAGGTGCAGATCGAGGCTGACGTGATGTATCTGAAGCGGGTACTCGACAATCTCTTCGACAACATCCGCAAATATGCCGACCCCGCCCAGTCTGTCGCCATCGCCGCCCTGATCGAAGACGGCGCGCTGCACATCTGCCTGTCCAACAGCGTGAACCCCGCCTCCGGCCGCATCGAGTCCAATAAGATCGGCCTGCGCACCTGTGCAAAGATCATGGCCCAGATGGCCGGCGGCTTCAAGCGCTACACGGAAAACGGGAAATTTACCGCCGAGGTCATCCTGCCCATCCGGGCAGCCGAGGTCAGTTCTTAAAAAAATATGAAAAATGCAACGCCGGGCTTTCTTTTGCGTCTTTGTTTTGGTATGATACAGACGGCAAGATAGGCCGCCTGTACTGTGCGTCAGCACAAGATATAGATTATGGACATTGGGCATGAAATGAAAAGGAGTATTACATGAAAACAAAACGGATTTTTGCGCTGCTGCTTGCGGCGCTGATGATCGTGGGCCTGTTCGCGGGCTGCTCGAAGGACGGGACGAAGGATCCCGGCAAGACCGATCCGGGCAATTCTCTGATCGACCAGACCAAGCCCTCCCAGACAACGGCAAAATACGCCTATAAGGCCGATTATTTCGACCTTGCCGTTCCGGACGGCGTGCAGTACGTCAACCAGATCTGCGCCGCCGGAACGACGCTCTATCTGACGGCCAGCATGCAGGGGGAAGAAATCACCAACACTGACCCCGACACGGGCGAAACCTGGTCGTATTACGACTCCTGCTTGGGCGTTCTGACCATTGACCCGGATACCGGCACATGCACAGAGCTTTCCAGCCTGCAGCTGCCGGAGGTTCCGGAGGGAGCGGAGGGCAGCGTCAACTGCTACAACATGATCGGCTCGGACGACGGGACGCTCTGGATGCTTGTAAACGTCTATGCGACGCAGTATGAGCTGCCCGACGATTTTGACCCCAACACGGACAGCAAGTGGAACTACCCCTCCACGGATATCAACGGCTCGTATCTGATGCACATCGCTGCCGACGGCAGCACGATCGCCAGCCTCGACCTTTCCGACACGAACAACGAGGACAACGAGGACGGCATGAGCGGCAACCTCAGCTCCTTCGCCGTCGACGCCGCCGGCAATCTCTACGTCAGCGACTATAATAATATTTACGTCCTCGATGCAGAGGGCAACGTGCAGTTCAAGCTCGACGGCAGCCAGTATAACGGTAGTCTGTGCCGGCTGAACGCACAGCAGGTTGGCGTTATGTGGTACAACTACACGGACGACGTGAATGCCGCCGATGAAAACGGCCAGTACTTCGTCCCCATCGATCTGGAAACGAAGGACTGGGGCGAGAAGGTCAAGCTGCCGTCCAACGTGTGGAGCATCTTCCCGGGCGACGATGCCTATGACTTCTACTACGCCTACAATAATAACATCTATGGCTATGCCGCCAAAACGGACACGAAGGAGAAGCTCGTCGACTGGCTGGCCTGCGACGTTGACACCAACAATATGTCGGGCTATGCCATGCTCTCCGACAGCCGCGTGGCCGCCCTCATGCAGGACTGGAGCACCGACCCCACGACCTATCAGCTGATCGTCCTGCACCGTGTGGACGCGTCTGAGATCAAGGAAAAGAAGGTTCTGACGCTCGCGTGCATGTATCTCGACTGGAACCTGCGCAGCATGATCGTCGAATACAACAAGACGAACGACGAGTACCGCATCAATGTCGTCGACTACAGCGAGTACGCGACCGACGACGATTACAACGCCGGCGTCACCAAGCTCACCACCGAGATCATCAGCGGCAGCGTGCCGGATATCTTCCTGACCAGCAACCTGCCGATTGATAAGTACGCCGCCAAGGGCGTCATCGCCGACCTCAATACCTTCATGGACGGCGGAAACGGCCTGAGCCGCGACTATTTTGTCCCACAGGTCATGAGTGCGCTGGAAAAGGACGGCAAGCTCTATGAGCTGCCCACCAGCTTCTCCGTGCAGACGGCCTACGCGCTGTCCTCCATCGCGAGCCAGTATGACACATGGAACGTCGCTGCCGTGCAGGACGCCATGACGCAGCTGCAGGAGGGCGCAACGGTCTTCTCTGACGGCTGGACGAAGAACACGGCTCTGTCGAACTGCCTGTCCCGCAACCTGTCTGCTTTCGTCGACTGGACGACGGGCAAGTGCGAATTTGACTCCGAGGCGTTCCAGCAGCTGCTGGCCTTCTGCAATTCCTTCCCGGCAGAAACCAGTGACGGTGACGGCGCGATTGCCTATGCTTCCTCCGCCGATATTGCCGTTGACGACGCGATGTGGGAATCTGACGCGACCCGCATCACGAACGGCAAGCAGCTCATGTCGACGACCGGGATGTACAGCTTTGACTCCTATATCTGGAACGTCTACGCGATCCGCGACAAGATCACCTTTACCGGATATCCGACCGAGGACGGCTCCGGCAGCTCGTTCGAGCTTCAGATGCCGATGGCCATTTCCTCCGTCACGAAATACCCCGACGCCGCGTGGGACTTCGTCTGCTCGATCATCAAAAAGATGAACACGATAGACGAGAACAATTACTATTACGGCTTCCCCATCAGTCAGGCCGCGTTTGACGCAGAAATGACCGACATCATGACCGAGCAGTACCAGCTGGACGAAAAAGGCGAACAGGTCGACTGGGACGGCGACGGTGAGCCCGACAAGGCCATCCGGGGCAGCTATGAGACCATGGAAAACGGCGAAACGGTCTATAAGGATGTCTATGCGCTGACGCAGGAGGACATTGACCAGATCCTGGGCGTGATCAACAGCACGCGCAGCGTCTATGACTACGATCAGGAGATCCTCGACATCATCACCGATGAGGTCGCCGCCTACTTTGCCGGAGACAAGGATGTTCAGACCACTGCCAACATGATCCAGAGCCGCGTGAACCTGTACGTACAGGAGCAGCGGTAAAACAACAAAAAAAGCTCCCCCTTGCCGCGCCTAACGCGGCAAGGGGAAAGCTGCGGAGCAGCTTTTGTAGGGGCCGATGCCCACATCGGCCCGTTGGGAAGCTGCGAATTAGCCGAAGGTTTCCGTTAAAAACAGTGCATTCTGCGCGGGCCGATGTGGGCATCGGCCCCTACAAACAAGTGCGTAAGTACATGCGGATTTCCCACCCAGAAATGAAAATGCCGATAAATCCCGATTGAGATTCGGTCGGGAGTTATGAGCATTTTCCAACGCAAAGGAGACACGAAAACGTGCAGAAGCTATCTCTCCGGTCGCGCGGGAAATATGAAACAAGACCGTCCGGGAAAGGGCTATGGACGCGGATGAACAACAAGGTGCGCGATTTTCTCGCGTCGATGTGCTTCTCCGGGCCGAGCTTTCTCGGTATGCTGGCGTTTTATATCATCCCGTTCCTGATCGTTGTCTACTATTCCTTCACCGCGGGTCTGACCGACCACAGCTTCGCGGGTCTCAAAAACTATATCAACGTCTGGCAGAACGGCGCGTTCAAGATCGCGGTCAAAAATACGTTCACGTTCACCGGCCTTTCCGTGCCGCTGGCGGTCGTGCTGTCTTTGGGACTGGCGCTGATGCTCGAGGCGCGCATTCCGCTCAAGAGCGAGTTCCGCACGTTTTTCCTCAGCCCCATGATGGTGCCCATCGCGTCCATCATCCTCATCTGGCAGGTGCTGTTCCACTATAACGGTGTCGTGAACGAATTTCTCGCCGTGTTCGGCGCGGACAAGATCGACTGGTTGAAATCGGATTACTGCATGGTCGTCATCGTCGTGCTGTTTTTGTGGAAAAACCTCGGCTATAACATGATCCTGTTCATGGCCGCGCTCAGCAATATCCCGCGGGAGCTTCTTGAGGTCGCGGAGGTCGAGGGCGCGTCGGCGGCGTATCAGTTCTTCCATATTAAGCTCCGGTATCTTTCCCCGACGGTGCTGTTCGTGACGATTTTGTCCATCATCAACTCGTTCAAGGTCTTCCGGGAAATTTATCTTCTGACCGGCAATTATCCCTATGACGGGCTTTACATGATGCAGCATTTCATGAACAATATGTTCAATTCCGCCGACTATCAGCGGCTTTCCGCCGCGGCAGTGCTGCTGGCAATCGTGATCGTCATTCTCATTGCGCTTTTGTTCTTTGTGGAGAACATCTTCGGAAAGGACGTGGAGGGATGAGAAAGAAAAAACGGTATTTTTCCCGTGCGACGTGCTTTATTCTCTGCGCTGTCTTTGCACTGCTGTTTCTGCTGCCGACGGTTCTGACGATCACGAATTCGTTCATGACCCAGAGTGAGATCACAGCCAGCTACGGTCAGGTCTTCGAAAACGCCAACGACGGCAAGAGTTATATCTCCAAGACCATCAATCTCAAGTTTATCCCCGACAAGGTCAGCTTCACGCAGTATTTCACGGTCCTGCTCAAAAGTCCGGATTATCTGCTGAAATTCTGGAACTCGGTGATTCTGACCGCACCGATCGTCTTCGCGCAGCTCATGGTCGCGTCCATTGCGGCCTACGGCTTCACGCGCTGGCGCGGCAAGGTGCGCGACAGTCTGTTTTTCTTCTATGTGATCCTGATGCTCATGCCGTATCAGGTCACGCTGGTGCCGAACTATCTGGTCAGTGACTGGCTGCACCTGCTCAATACCCGGTGGGCGATCTTCCTGCCCGGCGCGTTCGCGCCGTTCTCGGTATTCCTGCTCACCAAATTCATGCGCCGCATCCCCATGGCCGTCATTGAATCGGCCAAGATCGATGGCGCGAACGAGTGGCACATCTTCTGGAACATCTGCCTGCCGCAGTGCCGGAGCGCCCTCTATTCTATTGCGATCCTTGTGTTCATCGACAACTGGAACATGGTTGAGCAGCCTCTGATCCTGCTCAACGACGTTGAAAAGCAGCCGCTTTCGATGTTCCTGTCCAGCATCAACGCCGGCGAAATCGGCATTGCCTTCGCCGCCGCTGTCATTTACATGATCCCCGGCCTGCTGCTGTTTTTGCACGGCGAGGCATATCTGGTGGAGGGTATCGCACATTCTGGCTCTGTGAAAGGATAAGGGAAAGAGATATGGAAAACGGTGTAAGAAAACGCGAATGGGTCAAAACTGCGGCCATCATCCTGCTGGCCGTGCTGCTGGTGCTGACCTTTTTCTCAAAAACGATCATGAACGCCTCGCTGCCAGAGGTCGCCACGCAGCAGGTGTCCTCCGGCGCGATCAACGCCCGCATCCGCGGGCAGGGGACCGTCGAGGCCAGCGAGGTCTATAACGTCACGATCAAGCAGACCCGCAAGGTTTCCAGCGTGCTGGTCAAGACCGGCCAGGAGATCAACGTCGGCGACACGCTGTTTGTGCTGGAAGCGGAGGATTCGGATGAACTGAAGCAGGCCGAGACTGATCTGGAAACGCTGCAGCAGAATTACGACAAGAGCCTGATCGAAGCCGGAAACACGGCGGCGCAGGAAAACCGCGACGTGCAGAATGCACGCGATGATTATAATGAAGCGCTTGCGATTTACCGTCAGTACAGCACCATGGACGCTTCGCAGCTTGCCACGCAGAAAGCGGCCTCCGAAGCGAAGCTGAAGGAACTTCAGACGGCGAAGACCACAGTCGACAATCAGATCACGAAGATCAAGGCCGAAAAAGAGTATACGGATGCACAGGCGGTCGTAACAGAGCAGGATGCAATTATAAAGACACAGCAAGCGGAAAAAGAAAAATTGCTGCAAACGTTAACAGATGTATATTCAGAGGTATCTAATGCAGAAGGTATCCGAAAAGAAATTGATAATCAAAAGATCAGGTATGTTTCAGAACTGACACAGTGGGATAGTATTTTTTTGGATTTAGTAGAAAAATGCGATAAAGACTACAGAATAATTGATGAATGCTTCAAGGGCTATGTCCCCGGCTCACCTACGCCTGCGCTTCTTGCGAGAATTGGGTCAAGTAAAACAAGCGACAGTGACTATTACTCAGCATATGTTGCATTAATGGAATGCTACTACGGAGCATTAAATGGGAATGGAACTCGTAGAGGCGGATTGTACACTATGCAGAATGAACTGCAAGTCGCTGTGATCAATGATGAAATAAAAAAAGCGGAGAAGGCGAAAAGTACATCAGAAACTATTGTTTCCAATTATGAGCGCTCCATCGAATCTCTGGAAAGCCAGAGCGAGGCGCTTGACACGCAGATCACCGATCAACAGACGGCAGTGGACAAACTCACCAGCGCGTCTTCCGCAGCTGAAACGGTCAAATCTACGAAAAAAACCCTTGAAGACCTTGTTTTCAAACAGAATCTCGGCGATTCGTCCTCCATCGACATGGAGGCGTCCAAGAAGGCCATCGAACGCAAGCAGAAGGAGGTCGCAAAGCTCCGCGAGAATGCCGACGAGCTGGAGGTCAAATCCAGCGTTTCCGGCACCATCGCGTCCATCAGCGCCTCTGCGGGCAAGTCCATCGGCGGCGAGGAGCAGCCGCTTGCGACCATCAACGTGACCGATCGCGGCTTTACCGTCAAAATTGACGTCACAAACGAGCAGGCCAAAAAGGTCAAGGTCGGCGATACCGCCGAGCTGGTCAACTTCTGGGGCGGCGACGCAGTCGCGACGCTTGACCAGATCACAAATTCCCAGTCTTCGGGCAACCGCACCCTCGTCTTCACGCTCACGGGCGACATTCAGGCCGGGCAGAATATCACGCTCTCCATCGGTCAGAAGAGCTCGAATTACGACGCGCTCATCCCGCTCTCCGGTCTGCGCGAGGACTCCAACGGCAAATTCGTCTATGTCCTGCAGTCGAAGAATTCGCCGCTCGGCAGCCGCTATATCGCCACCCGTGTCACCGTGCAGGAGCTGGCCCGCGACGATAAGTCCGCCGCCGTCTCCGGCATCAGCCAGGGCGATTTCATCATCACGACCAGCAATAAGCCTGTGGAGGCCGGCAAGCAAGTGCGGCTTGCGGATAACGGATGAAGCAGCGCGGCCGGTTTGAACGGCGGCACAGGCTGCCGAGACTCCACGGAGGGAAGCTGGCCCTCCTGATCGCGTGCCTGATTCAGACGGCGCTGTCGGTATTTTGCTTCGCCATGCTCGGCCATGTGCGCGGTATGCTCAAGACGCAGTCCGCCGCCGACGTCTGGCGCGGAGACAGCGAAGACCGCTTTGCGCAGATCTCCGCATTCCTGCCTACCACAGAGACGAAAACCCTTGACGATATCCGTTCGTTCCGCGCGACGCTTGAAAACGAGTTCGTCCAGAACTCCATGGAAGCGCCTGAGGGCGGCAGCCTCTACACCGACGCCTACAGCGGCCGGACAAGCCTGTCCGTCTCCGGCAAATCGCCCGGCAGCGTGACGGTCACGGCGGTCGGCGCGGGCGGGAACTATTTCCTGTTCCACCCGCTGACGCTCCTGTCCGGCGGCTACATCTCGGACGAGGATTACATGGCCGACCGCGTCGTGCTGGACGCGCAGACGGCGTTCAACCTGTTTGGCAGCAGCGACGTGGCCGGAATGGAGGTTACGATCAACGGCCGAACCTTCCCCATCGCGGGCGTGGTGCAGAGTGAGTCCGATTTTGCGACGAACGCCGCCCTTGCTGCCGGGAACGAAGCCTCGGGCGATACAAGCGGTTCGAGCACGTCCACAGCCATGATCTATATGAGTTACAGCGCACTGAACGCCATGGCGGAACTGCCCATCGACTGCTATGAGATCGTCCTGCCTGACCCCGTCTCGGGCTTTGCGAAAAAACTTATGACGGAGAAATTCCCCATCGGCAGCGGCGCAATCGTCCAGAATACCGGACGCTTCTCCGTCTCCAGCCTCATTTCCGTGATGGGCGCGTTCGGAAAGCGCGCCATGACGACGAACGGCGTGATCTATCCCTACTGGGAAAACGCCGCCCGCATGGCGGAGAGCTACGCGGCGCTGTACCTGCTGCTGGGGACGCTCCTGGCCGTCATGCCGGTCGTCTGCCTGACGATCGTGCTGGTGAAATTCGTTACGAGTGAAGTTCGCAAGGGCTATTATAAAGCCTCCCACGCCATTGAAGACCGCGTGGAGGAGAATAAACGCAAACACTATATCGCAGGCGGCATCTGAATACAAATCGCCCGGCTCTATCCAAAGAGCCGGGCGATTTTCAAAGCCTTCCCTGCAGGGCATCTGTTATTTAACCTGTCACCGCGTTCAGCCGGTATCCTACGCCCCAGACGGTTTGCAGGAGCTTGGGGGCTGCCGGATCGTCATGCTATCATATCCTTTGCAGACAGTATCGCATAAATCCCGCGTTATTTTGAAACAGATTTGAAACAAACGCGCTTTTTGCACACGCAGGACAACGGCTATACGATGCGATCTACTCCGCATACCAATCTGCCTGCGGGGTGATGGGCTGGGAGATATCGTAATAGGTCAGGCCAGTTTCGCCGATGACGGACAGCTGCACGGCGGTGATGCTGTCCAGTGCGCAGAGCGTGGCGGCGATGGCGCGCACAGCGTTCGCTGCCTGCTGCGCGGAGACGTCGCAGCTCATGAAGTCGTCGGACAGGACTACGCTGGCCGAGCCATTCGTGACGGAAAGATCGAGCACCTGCGTCCGGTAGGGGATGGCCCGCGTCAGATTCACGGGAACCTCGCGGCTGACAAGCGCCTGAAGCGCAAGCAGCGGAAGCTGCTCCATGTCAGCGGTACGGACAACAGCATCGCGCGCGGTGAGCAGGCCATCTTTGTCGGGATAATACAGCCGCACGACATATTCCGGCTGGTCGGCAGATGTGTCGTACAGTAAAAACTGCTCTGCCGTATAAGTGACTTCTGTCTGCCGCTGCGTGCGCACAAGGCGCACACGGTCCACGCCGTCCAGCTGCGTCATGGTGAGCGTCAGACAGGCTGCCGCCAGCGACGCCGGAAGACCCTCCGGCGCGGTTTCGTCCAGAAGCAGCGTCAGCGTGCCGTCCTCGCAGGAATCAAAGGCGCAGCTGCTGCTGAGCCCGTCCGGGAGGGAGAAGCCTTCCCCGGCAGGCGCGGTCAGATATTGCTGCAGCACAGCGTCCGGGCGTTCGTCCGGCACAGACACGGGACGTGCGGCAAGCGCGCCGATCCCGGTATCCGCGCCTTCGCCGGTGCAGTAATAGAACTGAAGCTGCGGTTCATCGGTGCTGCGGGGATAGACCGGTGCGGAGCAGCTGCAGAGCATACACGCCGCCAGCAGCACGGCAAGCAGGCGGAGCTTCTTTTTACGCATCCGGGTCGCCCTCCTCTCCGGAACCGAAGCTTGGGAACGTGACGGTAAAGCATGAGCCCTCGCCGACTGTGGAGCGGACTGTGATCGTGCCGAAATTCCGCCCGACCATCTCATGTACGATGGAAAGGCCGAGTCCCGCGCCGCCTGCCTGACGGCTGCGGGCCTTGTCAACGCGGTAAAAGCGGTTGAAAATAGAGTCCAGTGCGTTTTCGGGAATGCCGCTGCCGGTATCCTCTACATCAATGACAACAGTATCTTCCTCATGCCGCACCCGAACATGGACGCTGCCGTTTTCCCGGTTATATTTGATGCCGTTTTCCACGAGATTGAACAGGATCTGATACGCATCGTCCTCAAAGGACAAAATCGTGCAGCCCTTTTCCACACTGGCCGTCAGCTTGACTGACTGCCGGTCGGCCAGCGGCACGAGCATACGGAACACGCGCGAGAGTGTCTGCCCGACGTCGACGACCTCGTGCTCACCGCCCTCTGTCTCGTCAGCCGAGGCCCGGCTGAGCGTGAGCAGCTTCTGCGCCATGCGCGTCAGCCGGTCGGACTCTGCGCCGATGTCGGCGACGAATTCCCGCATCGTGTCTGCGTCCATCTCGTTTTGCAGGATGGAGTCGGACAGCAGCTTGATAGACGCCAGCGGCGTTTTGAGCTCGTGCGAGGCGTCGGAGACGAACTGCCGTTCGGTGATCTCCGTCTGCTGCAGCTTGTCGGTCAGCTTGTTGAACTCCGCCGCCAGCGTCGCGTACTCGTCCGAGCCGCGCATTTGAATTTTGTGGCTGTATTCGCCCTCGCGCACGAGGCGCATGGAGGTCATGATCCGCCGCATACGGCTCGAACCGGTCACGGTAAACACGACCGCGCACAAAAAGATGATCCCGATCAGCACCAGCGAGCCGCGGAAGATCGTGCGCTCGAGACTTGCGATGATGCTGCCCTGCGAGGCGTCGTATTCCATCAGATACACGCACCCCACGACGGTATCATGCAGCAGAACCGGCGAGGCAGCGTAGCTCTTGAGCGTGCTGTTTTCATAGACGCAGTGAAAAAAGTCGCTGCCGCCCAGCGCCTGCACGACAGGCTCAAGCAGGACGAATTTGCCCTCGGCATTCTGGCCGGGGACGGAATCATAGAGCGCGCGGCCCGACGCGTCGGTCACGATCAGGCGCGTGACGTTCATATCGCCGATGACGGCGATGATCTGCTCCGCCGTCTCCTGCGTCAGCGCGTCCACGCCGGAGAACGAGGACGTGACGACCTTCAGCTTATCCTGCGCGGACGAGCATTTTGCCTTGAACATCAGATCGCGCGAGGCGGAGGCGGAATAAATATTCAGAAACACGAGCACGAGGACCGTAACGGCCATATACGCCAGCGCGTTGCGGATCTGCGAGCTTGACGGCATGAGCCGCCTGCGCCGTTCAGTACTTGAAATAGTAGCCAACTCCCCACTTGGTCAGAATATGCTCCGGCTGGGCAGGATTTTTTTCGAGCTTTTCGCGCAGCCGCCGGATATGCACGTCCACCGTGCGGATCTCGCTGCTGACGTCGTAGCCCCAGATCGCGTCGAGCAGCGTCTCGCGTGAATACACGCGGTTGGGATTGCGCATCAGAAGCTCCATGAGGTCGAATTCCTTCGCCGTCAGATCGACCGGCACGTCCTCGCGAAACGCGCTGCGGCTGCTGCGGTCAAGCGTGATGTGCCCGCAGACGAGCGTCTGCTCCGGCGTCCGTTTTTTTGCCGTACCGGCCCGGCGCAGAAGCGCCCGGATGCGCGCCTTGAGTTCGAGAATGTTGAACGGCTTTGTGAGATAGTCGTCCGCGCCGTGCTCAAAGCCCAGCAGCTTGTCCATATCCTCGGACTTGGCGGTCAGCATGATAATGGGAACCTGCGAAAACTCCCGAATTTTCGTGCAGGCTTCCAGCCCGTCGAGCCGGGGCATCATCAGATCGAGCACGATCAGATCCGGCGTTTCGCTCGCCGCCAGCTCCACGGCCTCCATGCCGTCGCAGCCGGTCACGACCTCGTAGCCGTCGTTTTCCAGATTGAATTTAATGCCCTTGACGAGCAGCTTTTCATCATCTACAACCAGAATTTTCATTCGCTTTCCTCCACATAGACGTATGGCCGCAGCTGTTCCAGCAGTCCCTCTCCAATACCCTCGACGTCCAGCAGCTGTTCGACCGTGACAAATTTCCCATACGTGTCCCGGTACGCGAGAATGCGCTCCGCCGTCTTTTCGCCCACGCCCGGAAGGGCCAGAAGCTCTTCCTTTGCCGCTGCGTTCAGACAGACGCGGGCGCTTTTTTCGGCGGCGGTGGCCGCCTTTTCCTCGACCCGGCTGCGCCATTCATCCTGCGCCGTGCTGCCGGGCGCGGTGCGCTGCGTTTCGAGAAGCGGCCCGCGCAGTGTCGCGCGGCCGAGAAAGAACGCGCCGGCGAACAGAACGATCGCCGCGCTCCATAGAACCAGCGCCGGATCAACACGCTTTTTCCGCATACAGCTGCCTCCATTTGACATACCGGGCCATCCTGTTATATAATGTGTAAAACAGTATACCATATTTTTTTGCTTCTGTACAATCCGAACAGAATAAAATGGAGATAAAAATGAAAAAAACAAAGGCTCTTTCCCTGCTGCTTTCCCTGCTCCTGCTGCTGTCCTCCCTGACGCTGCCGCTTCTTGCGGTGGATGCCGAGACGGCGGCAGACCCGGAGCAGACGCAGACCGACAGCGCGGACGCTCCCACAGAGGACGACAGCGTCCCGGAGGATCGGCTGCTTTCCTCGCGGACAAGCTTCTCCGTCGCGGCCAAGGCCGCGCTTCTCATCGACCTCAACACGGGCCGCGCCGTCTATGAGCAGGACGCGGACGAGCGCGTGTATCCTGCCAGCCTGACCAAGATCATGACCTGCCTGCTGGCGCTGGAAAACGGCAATCTGTCCGATGTTGTGACCGTTTCGGCCTCCGCGCTCGACGATCTGGACGCCGATTCGAGCGTCGCGGGGCTGCAGGTCGGCGAGCAGATGACGCTGGAAAATCTGCTGTACTGCATGATGGTCGTCTCCGGCAACGACGCCTGCAACGTCATTGCCGAGCATATTGCCGGCTCCGTGGCGGATTTTGTCCGCATGATGAACCAGCGTGCCTATGAGCTTGGCTGTCTCAACACGCATTTCAGCAATCCCCACGGTCTGCACGATGAGAGCCACTACACCACTGCGCGCGATCTGTCCATCATCACGCAGGCCGCGCTCAAGAGCGAGAACTTCCGCCAGATCGTCGACACCTATGAATATCAGCTGCCTGACGACAATATGCGGCAGAACATCCCCAAGCTCAAGACGACCAATATGCTGATCTACCGCTCCCTGTCCAATACGCTCTATTATCCGCGCGCGCACGGCATCAAGACCGGCTATACCAGTCAGGCAGGCCGCTGCGTCATTTCCGAGGCGACGGGCGACGGTCTTGATCTTCTGGGCATCGTCTGCGGCGCAGCCACGACGGTGCTTGACAGCGGCGATCTGCTCATGGAGAACTTTACGGAGTGCGCACGGCTGTTCGACTATGGCTTTGACAATTACTCATACCTGCCGATCATGTCGCCTCTGTACCCGGTCGACCAGGTGAAGATCAACAACTCCGCCGGCGCCGAGGCGGTCGCCGTTGCGCCGGAGGACGAGATCAAGGTTTTGCTTCCGAACGACTATGACCCTGATAAGATGGTCACGGATATCCAGCTCAACAGCGAAAGCGTCGACGCGCCTGTCCGCGAGGGCGATGTGCTCGGCTCGGTCACGGTCAGCTATGCCGGGGAGATCCTTGGACAGACGAAGCTGCTTGCCATCACCGATGTGGCGCGCTCGGAATTTTCGTCCGCCGCAGCCGGGACGGAGGCATATATCCAGAAAAACTGGTGGAAGTGGGTCGTGATCGCGATCTTTGCCGCCATCGGCGTGATTCTGGTGCTGATCGTGCTGTACCAGCTGCGCAAGCGCCGCTACCGCCGCAAGCGCATGGAGCAGCGCCGCCGCGCATTGGAGAACCAGCGCCGCCGCTTCCGCGAGGGCTACGACCTGCCGGTCGATGAGCTGGAACAACGGTAAAGGAGGGAGCTTCATATGCTGAACTGGGAATCGCTTCAGACCGCCTGCCTGTCCTGCACCAGCTGCCCGCTGTCGCAGACGCGGCACAACGTCGTCTTCGGCGTCGGCCCGCAGGACGCGGAGGTCATGTTCGTCGGCGAGGGGCCGGGCGAAAACGAAGACCTGCAGGGCGAGCCGTTTGTCGGCGCGGCGGGGAAATTTCTCGACGAAATGCTCTCGATCATCGATCTGGGCCGGGAAAACTGCTATATCACGAACATCGTCAAGTGCCGTCCGCCCAGAAACCGCGACCCGATGCAGACCGAGCAGGATGCGTGCATCGGCTTTCTGCGTGCGCAGACGAAGCTCATCCAGCCGAAGATCATCGTCTGCCTTGGCCGCATCGCGGCCATGCGCCTCATCCGTCCGGATTTCAAGATCTCCTGCGAACATGGACAGTTCACCGAAAAGGGCGGCATCCTCTTCACCGCGCTCTATCACCCCTCCGCCCTCCTGCGCGACGAAACCAAGCGCCCGGACACCTTTTCAGATCTCAAGGCCCTCCAATCCAAAGTCCGCGAGGTCTGCACAAGAACCTTATAACCGCCAAGGGACGCGCCGCAGGGCGCGTCCTTCCTGCTTTGCGGCGCGGGAGCGCCCAAGGCTTCCCCGCGGGAAACTGGCTGCGGAGCGAAGCGGAGCAGACAGATGAGGGACGACAGCAGCCGCGTTTTGCTTCAGATTATCAGAACTTCGTGCATATCATACATTTGAAATAAAAAGTTCTTGAGTTGCAATGATTTTCGGCTGCTACATATTTTTACAGTGGAAAATGAAGACCAAAGTGTATATAATAGAGTAACATCGCAGAGGAGGCTTTTGGTATGCAGATCGATCTATCGAAAAAAGAGTTCCGCCGTCTTCTGGATATGGTTTACATCGGAAACTGGATCCTCAACTCGACCCGCGGGGACGACCGCTTTGCGGATTACGACGATTTGGAATCCAAGCTCTTCGCGCTGTGCCGGGAGCAGGGCATGGATACGCTCGTCGAACGGTACGAGGGGACGGATGTGCCGTCCCGCGCCTTTTCCGACGGCGGCATCCACGAGGCCATCATGGACTATGAGGACACGGTGTTCTATGAAATTCTGGCCGAGGAGCTTGCGCGGCGCGATATGGAGTATCAGCCGGTATCCAACGACAATTACGAGGAGCTTGTCTCCCGCATGGACGACTACATTGCGGAATTCGAGGCCCACGGGACGGACAATATTCTCATTTCCGACATGGATCAGCCATAACAGAAAACGCCAATGCCGCATCGGGCATTGGCGTTTTACGTTTCTGCATTATCCAGCGGCGCGCCAGTATGGGTCTGCGCCGAGCGCCTGCAAGGCGCTGACCGTCTCAGCGGCGGACAGGGGGATGGAATCGACATACAAACTGTCCGTCTGACCGGGAACGTCCGTGCTGACGGTGAAGATCAGGGTCAGGGGCGTATAATTGCTGCCATCGCTCTGCTTTGTGCTGCCGCTCACGTCCGCCGCGCCGAGGCGTCCCGCGTTGATATCGTCCAGACAGGCCTCGTAGACCCGCCACGCGTCGCTGCCGGTCAAATCGAGGCTTGCGCCGGTGTCGTAGGAGGAGACATAGCACGAGAGCACGCTTTTCTCCGTGCGCGGCGTGTCGAAGCCCGCGCGGGTGCGGACGCAGACGGGACTGTTATAGAGCGCGGAAAAGCGCGAAATGAGGCTGTCCGGGTCTTTCAACTCGGCGTCGTTGTAGACGATGCTGTAATAGCGCTCGGTGAGCGTGCCGTCTGCCATACGGTAGGTGATATAAAACTGCTCCGTGTAATCGGCGCCGAGCTGATATGCGTGTCTGCGGTGCTCCTGCGCGCCTTTTTCCGCAATGGCCGCCGTGTGCAGGGCAAGAACATCCTGCACAAACGCATCGTCCTGCGTGGTATACAGGCCGCTCGACTGGTAATGCGTCAGCCCGGCAGCCTGCACCGCGCCGCGCTCCGGCAAATACCGCGAGTAGCCGAACAGGTCAAACTCCGCCGCGCCGAAGGCGAGCAGCAGCGCAAGACAGCAGATGCCAAGCCCCAGCCAGCCAGACCGGAACACGTGGATCGTCTTCTGCAGAAGCATTTTTCCCACGAAATAGCCCACGAACGCACCCACAAACAGAAACAGCAGCACATACCAGAAGTTATCCGCCGTTTGGCTGGAAAACAGCTCTGCCATCAGTGCGCCGAGCACCAGCGCGCAGCCGATCGTGAATACATACAGCGCGACCGGGCGCAGCCAGCCGACCGCGATCACGTCGCCGCTGCGTTCCATTTCACGGTGCTTTAAAAGCAGGAACGCGCACAGCGCGAACACCAGTCCCAGCGCGGCCAGCGCGCCGAGATAGCCCCAGCCCTCCAGCTGCGGGTTCAATTCCATATAGTACATACCGTCGCGCTCGGCCCAGTCCGTCGCAACGCGGAAGCCGCCCTGCAGCAGCCCCAGCACCGGCGTGGCGTGCAGCGCAAACGACTGCATGGTGCTGCTCTGGCTGTAGGGCATACCGTAGACGAACGTAAAAAGCAGGTGCCGCACGATGGCTTCCAGAACAAAGAACGTAAAATTCAGGATCACATAGACGATGGGCATCGCAGCCATCTGCCCCACAACGCAGCAGACCAGCACCGCGAACGAGAAAAACAGCAAAAAGCCCAGCATCGCCGCGGCAAAGACCTGCATCGCGGGCACGAACGCCGCCGCGCCGAAGCCTGCGCCCACCGCCCATAAAAGCAGCGACGACAAGAGCGCGGGCGCAGCGCACAGCAGCACGCCCGTCAGATAATTCGTCAGAAACAGCGTCTCGCGCCGCACGGGCAGCGCAGCGTAGAAATAGGCCGTGCCCGCCCGGAACAGCCAGGAAAACAGCACCCATGCCAGAAGCCCGCCGAGCAGGAACGGAACGATGGAGGCGTTGAAGCGCGCATAGCTCAGGAGCGTTTTTTCAATCTGCACGATATAATTATCCGCACCGGACGAAAGGCCCCGGCAGAAGGAAAACAGCCGCAGCGGCAGAAGCAGCTCGTAAAGCGTGTATAGAATCCAGACCGGCGCGGTCATTTTCAGTGCCCGCCGGAAGACTGCGTGGTCAAAGCACGAGATTTTTGACGTCATAGCCGGTCCCTCCCAACTCGTAGATGAAGATCTCATCCAGACTCAGCGGCAGCAGATCGCAGAGCATCGGCGCGCTGGCCGCCAGCTCGTCCGCGACGGTCTGCGGATCGCCGCGCAGGATCAGCGTCTGCACCCGGCCGAGCGTGCTTTCATGCAGGATTTGGAGCGATTGCGGCAGCGGGTTCTCCGTGACAAGATGCACCTTGACGAAATTGTCCTGCAGGTCGGACAGCGACCGCTCCAGAAGCATATGGCCCATGTGCATGATGCCGACATGGTCGCAGATGTCCTCCAGCTCGCGCAGATTGTGCGACGATACCAGCACCGTCGTGCCGTAGCCCGCCACATCCTCGAGAGCCAGACTCCAGATCTGCCGCCGCATGACGGGGTCGAGCCCGTCGACCGGCTCGTCGAGCACGAGATAGTCCGGCCGCAGGCTCAGCGTCAGCCAGAAGGCCGCGTGCTTCTGCATCCCCTTGGAGAACCGGCGCAGCGGCGTCGCTTCGTCCAGCCGGAACACGTCGCGCAGCGCCGCGTAGCGCTTTGCGTCAAAGCGCGGGTACATCGTGCGGTAAAAAGCCGCCAGCTCCCGGAGCGTCCCGCCGCCGAATACGCCGAGATCGTCCGGGATATAGCCGATGCGGCTCTTGACGGCCGGGTTTTCATAGACCGGCAGACCGCCGATGGTCACGCTGCCGGAATCCTGCCGGAAAATGCCTGTAATATGGCGAATGGCGGTGGTCTTTCCCGCGCCGTTTGATCCGACAAGCCCGTAGACCGCGCCCTGCGGCACGGTGAGCGTCAGATCGTCCAGCGCGCGCGTTGCGCCGCCGAAGGTTTTTGTCACGTGCGAAAGTTCAATCATCTGTCGGTTCCTCCTGCGTCAGAAGCGACGCGAGCGCCTCTGCGCTCATTCCGAGCGCGCGCAGCCGCTGCGCCGCTACCCGGAATGCGTTGAGGGCCTCCTTTTTCTGCTGCTCGGCAAGCCGGTCGACCTGCGCGACGAACGAGCCCTTCCCGGCGACGGAAAGAATGTACCCTTCCGATTCCAGCTCCCGGTAGGCGCGCTGGATGGTGTTGGGATTGATGGCCAGCTGCCCGGCCAGCTCCCGCACAGACGGAAGCCTGCTGCCGGGCGGCAGCGCTCCCGTCAGCATCAGTCTGCGCAGCTCGGCCTGGATCTGCTCATAAATGGGCCTCGGATCCCGGTAATTGATCGCGATCACGGAAGTTTTCCTCCCCAACTGTATGAACTGTATTGATACAATTATATCATACGCCGCGCATAAAGTCAACCGCATTCGACAGCACCCACCTCTGCCGATTGCGCCGCCGCTGCGGTTTTGGTTGACGGAACGCACCTCCGCGCGGTATGATAAAGAAAAAAGAAAGGCGGACAGTGCAATGAATGAACCGTATGAATTTTATGAAGCAGGCGCGGACTATGTCCGGACAAGAATGCCGTTTGCGCCGCAGATCGCGGTGATCCTCGGCTCATCGCTTGGGTCGTTTGCGGAAAGACTTCAGAATACCGTCGAGATCGACTATCACGAGGTCCCGAATTTCCCCGTTTCCACGGCCCCCGGCCACGCCGGAAAGCTGATGTTCGGCGAGCTGGCCGGAAAGAAGCTCGTGTGCCTCGCGGGACGCTTTCACAGCTACGAGGGCTACGATTTCGAGCAGCTGACGCAGCCGGTGCGGCTTTTGAAGCTGCTCGGCGTCCGTGCGCTGATCGTGACGAACGCGGCGGGCGGCGTGAATCTTGCCTATCATCGCGGCGATTTCATGCTGATCGCCGACCACATCAAGCTCAACGGCTCCAGCCCCATGCGGGGCCGGAACGTGGACGAATTCGGCCCGCGCTTCTTTGACGTTACGCGGATGTACACGCCGGAGCTGCGCGAGCTGGCGAAGTCCTGCGCGGCAAAGCTCGGCTTTTCCGTGCACGAGGGCGTGTATTTCTTCATGCCCGGCCCGCAGTTTGAAACGCCTGCCGAAATTCGCGCCATCCGCCTGCTCGGCGGCGACGCCGTGGGGATGTCGACTGTCACGGAGGCGCTGACGGCGGCGCACTGTGGTCTGCCGCTGCTGGGCATTTCCGTGATCACCAACATGGCCGCCGGCATCACGGGCGAGGCCGTCTCCGGCGAGGAGGTCAACGAGACGGGCGCGGCGGTCGCGGAGCGGTTCAGCCGCTATCTTGAAAAAATTCTGGAGGAGATGGATGTATGACACAGTTCCGGGCCGATGAAGGGCTGGCCTTCATGCTGCAATATGAAAACGTTGCGTGGTACGATGCGGGCGAGGTGCGGATTCTCGACCGCCGGATCTATCCGGCGAAAATCGAGTTTGTCCGCTGCAAAACGCACGTGGAGGTCATGCAGGCCATCCGCGACATGGTCACGCAGAGCGCGGGGCCGTATACGGCGGCGGCCATGGGCATGGCGCTGGCCGCGTATGAGTGCCGGGAAAAACCGGCGGAGGAGCAGCTGCGCTTTTTGCAGGCGGCGGACGAAACTATTTCGAACGCGCGTCCGACCACGTACAAGCGGATGAAGCTGGTCTGTGACGGCTGCCTGGAGGCGGCGAAGCTGGCGCTCCGCGAGGCGCGGCCCGTCGATCTTGCCATCCGGGAGCACGCCGTAAACGCCAACAACCGCCGCTACAGCAAGGTAAATGAGATCGCAAGGTATCTCGTGCCGCTCATCCCAGACGGCGGCACGGTCATGACGCAGTGCTTCGGTGAAACGATCGTCGGCATGATGCTGAAGGAGGCGAGGCAGGCCGGGAAGACCTTCCGCCTGTTCTGCCCGGAGACGCGGCCTTATTTTCAGGGAGCGCGCCTCACGGCCACGGTCTGCCATGATATGGGCTTCGACGTGACCGTCATCACCGACAATATGCCCGCATTCGTCATGGAGCGCGAGCACGTGGACCTCTTTACCTGCGCGGCGGACGCGATCTGCCTCGACGGCTATGTCGTCAACAAGGTCGGGACGCTCCAGATCGCCATCTGCGCCAATCACTTCGGCATTCCAACCTTCGTTACCGGCGCGCCGGATATCGGCCACGAGACAAAGGACACCGTCAAAATCGAGATGCGCGACCCGGAATTTACCCTGCAGGCCATGGGTGTGCGCACGGCGGCGCAGGGCGTGAAGGGCTATTATCCCGCCTTCGACATGACCCCGCCGCACCTCATCTCCGGCATCGTCACCGACCGGGGCGTGTTCTCCCCATTCGATCTGCACCGCTACTTCGCCGGCGGCGGAGCGGGGGAGTACGATACTGTAGTCTGAGGCTGCGGGATCCTGCAATTTGCGCATAGTCAGACCGCACGCCTCTTGCGTTTCCAGCGGGGCTTTGCTACAATGTGTGCGGACAAATGCCAGACAGAAGGGAAGCGATCCTCATCGCAAGCACAAATGCCAGCCGGCCGTCCAAGAAACGGATCCTGACGGTCTGCGTCAAGCTGTTTCTTGAGCAGGGCTATAAAAAAACCACCGTCGCCCAGATCGTGCAGCAGGCGTCGGTTTCCAACAGTATTTTTCAGAATATTTTCCGCGCCAAGGACGGCGTACTGACCGAGCTGGCGCAGTTCATGCTCTCCAATCAGTTCGCCATGGCCCGCAGCACGGCGGGCACACAGCTGCCGCCGATCTATGTCTACGCCGTGGAGACGGCCATTCAGATGACGCTGACGGAGCTGAACGAAAATCTGCGCGAGATCTATATTGAGGCGTACACGCAGAAGGAAGCGTCGGACTATATCTTCCGCGAGACAGCAAAGGAGCTTTACCAGATCTTTAGCCCCTATCAGCCGGAGCTGACCGAGCAGGACTTCTATTTTATGGAGATCGGCTCCGCCGGGATCATGCGGGGCTTTATGGCGCACCCGTGCGACGAGGCGCTGACGCTGGAAAAGAAGCTTCGTACGTTCCTCACCATGAGCCTGCGGTCGTACCACGTCCCGGAGGACGAGATCAAAAAGGCCGTGGACTTCATCGGCGGCATGGACATCCGCGCCGTCTCCGAGCGCGTCATGCACGAGCTGTTCAAGGCGCTTGCCATGCGCTTTGAATTCACACTGTAATAATTTTAGAACGAGGCCGCTGCGCACTGCAGCGGCCTCGTTTCTGTTACGATCCCTCAAGCATCGAATCCATCACCAGGACGAGCGCACGCTGCTGCGCGGGGGACAGGCGCAGCCATTTATCCAGCATATCGCGCTGTCCGGCCGTCAGAGCAAGCAGTGTCTCGCCGTCGGCAAAAAACTGCGAGAGCGTCAGCCCGAATGCATCGCAGATCTTTTCCAGCGAGGAAAACGAGGGCGTCATGCCCTTCTGGTACCAGGACGAAATGGTAGACTGCGGCAGGCCGGAGCGCTCCGCAAGCTGATATTCCGTCCAGCCTCTGGCTTCCCGGTTTTTTCGGATCAGCCCCAGGACGTCTGTCACATGCTTCGCCACCTACGACTTTTCGCTTATTATACTTTGAAAAATCGTTGCATTTTAATCATAAATATCGTATTATTTACTACGACATTACTTACCCCTTTAAAGGAGGCAGCAAACCCGCATGGAGCACGAAACCAACAGACGCTTTGAGGCATGGCTGGATGACGAGCGCTGCGTCATATCCTTTCACAGCATTCCGGATGCCCGTTATTTTACTGCGCCGGAACCCATCTTCTGGCCCGCGATTCTTGAACTTGTCCTGTCCGGATATCGGATACAGTAAAAATTTAGGGAAATTTAAGAGATTTCAGGGAAAAGTTGTGGTACACTGGAAGAAAAATAAGGAGGAATGCATCATGAAACGCTGTCTGATTCTCATGCTGCTGCTCGGCCTGCTCCTGACCGGCTGCCGGAAGCAGACGCAGCCGGAGCAACTGCCCACTGCGGAGACAATTGACACACAAGCCAACACCGAACCCGCTGCACAGACACCGGAGCAGACGCTGACGCTCGGTATGATCGACTTTGACTCGGAAAAGAGCGTGCTCCGCAGTATGATCCAGAGCTATAACTTCTCCGGCGCACCGTTCAGAATCGAAATCCTCAACTACGCCGACGGCGCGGAAAGCCGCGCAGACGCCGTGACGCGCATGACGACGGAGCTGCTGGCTGGAAACGTGCCAGACCTGCTCGATTGCAGCGATCTGAGCGGTGCGCAGTACGCGGGCTACGCAAAAAACGGCATTCTGCTGCCGCTGGACGGGATGCCGGACGCGGAGCTCCTGTCCGGCATTCTGAAGCCATGCTATGTGGACGGGACGCTTTATTCCATCGTCGGAGCCTTTGCGCTCGACCCGCTGTTCGGCCCGGCGGAGAAGCTCGGCGCGTCGCTGGAAACGTCGGTCGAGGACGTGCTGCTCGGCGCGGTCCCGGACGTCAGCTTTTTCTGGGGCGGCGAGGACCTGCTCAGCGTCTACTGCCGCCATGCGGCGGAGCAGTATCTGGACTATGACAGCCAGACGGCCTCCTTTGAGAGCGAGAAGTTCTTGAATATCCTGACTGCCTGCGCAGCTGTTTCTTCCGCAGCGCCTGCCCCGGACAGCATCATGCAGCAGCCGATGTGCTCCGCCGCAATGTACCGGTCCATGCAGATTTCCTGGTACCAGCAGACCGGCGGCGCGTTCCGTGTGCTTGCCCTCGACTCGGACGGCGGGACGGCATATCAGCCGGTTCTGCAGCTTGGCGTCTGCGTCGGTTCCGCCATGCAGGAAGTGGCGGAGGAGGCGCTGCGGAATATGCTGCAGGAAGACTTCCAGCTGACCATTGCAGACGCGTTCCCCGTCAACCGCGCTGCGCTGCGCGAGCTGATGCAGAAGGAGATCGAAGCGCAGAAGGCCGAGCAGCAGACGGCCATCCGAGAGGAGGGCCGCGTCGAGATTGGAGAAGCGGGCGATCTTGCCTTCCTCTTCGACGAAGCTGCAGCCGACGATCTGATGAACGTGCTGGAGCACGCCGACTGCCGTTCCTGCGGCAATCAGGAGATTCTGAAGATCATCCTTGACGAGGCGGACGCCTTTTTCAAGGGCCGGAAAACCGCGCAGGAGGCGGCGCAGGTCATGGACAGGCGTGCGGCGCTGTTTATTGCGGAAGCAGGATGATACAGCCGGGCGGCAGCGGATATGCCGCCCGGTTCTTTCTGTTGACAACCGTAATCAAATGTGCTATGTTATGATTACAGACGTAAACAACAGGAGGGCGACACGGTGAACAGAATCGATCTGACACAAGCGGAATGGCAGCTTATGGAGAAGCTCTGGGAGCACGCGCCGCAGACCGGGCGTGAGCTGACGGAGGCGATGGCGGCGCAGACCGGCTGGAACCGCTCGACGACGCTGACGCTTCTGCGGCGGCTGATGGAGAAGGGGGCGGTGCGCTGTGACGCGCAGGGACGCAAAAACGTCTTTTATCCCGCCGTCCGCCGCGAGGATGCAGCCGCGCAGCAGACGCGTGATCTGCTTGGCCGCGTGTATAAGGGGAGCCTGAGTATGCTCGTCAGCGAGATGACGAAGTGCGAGGCGCTCCCACAGCGCGAGATCGACGAGCTGCACGCACTGCTGCAGGAGATGGAGGAGAAAAAGCGCCATGACTGAATGGTTTGTTTCGTCCGCCGTGTTGGCGGCGCTGCTCATCGGAGCACACTATCTGCTGCGCGGGAAAATCAGCGCAAGATTGCAGTACGCGCTCTGGCTGGTGCTGCTCGTGCGGCTGCTGCTGCCGCTTTCCGTCGGGAAAACCGCCGTCAGCGTGGCAAATCTCCTGCCGGAGGCTGAGCCGGCCGCTGTCATACAGGCGGAACCTGCCGCCGCACCGCCCGCGCAGGCGGCCAGAACACCGGAACCGTCTGCGCCCGCAGCGCCGGTGCAGACGCCCGCACAGCCGGTGCAGCGCCCGGCGTCCACGCCTGCGCAGGCGGGAACGGACAGCGCAGAGCCGGAAAAATCTGCGCAGAAGCCCGCCCTTTCCGTGCGGAAGATATTCATGCTTGTATGGGCCTCCGGCGCGGCTTTGCTGGGGCTGTGGTTCCTGTTCTGCAATCTCCGGTACGGACGGCAGCTGCGGGCGGGCGTTCTGCGCGCGATTGCGCCGAAGGAGGGCCGTCCGGCTGTCCGGCTGACGCAGACCGCGCTGTCGCCGTGCCTGTTCGGGCTTTTCCCGCCCGCGATCTACGTGACAATGGACTGCGCGCAGGACGAGCAGCTGCTGCACCACTGCGCGGAGCACGAATATACGCATTATCTCCACCGCGACCACATCTGGGCCGTCCTGCGCGGCGTGTGCCTCGCGCTGCACTGGTTCAACCCGCTGGTGTGGTGGGCAGCGGCGCTTTCCCGCACCGACGCGGAGCTCTTCTGCGACGAGGATACCGTCCGCCGTCTCGGCGAGGACGCACGTGTGGATTATGGCCGCTCGCTCATCCGCATGACGTGCCGCGAACGGGTCGATCCCCTCAGCGCGGCAACGACAATGTCTGGGCGCGGCGGGCAGCTCAAAACGCGCATCATTTCCATCACAAAGCACCCGAAAACCGCAATTCCCGTTCTGATCCTCGTGCTTCTGCTCTGCGCCGCGGCAGTCGGCTGCACCATGACCGGCGCGAAGGATGCCGCGCCTGCACAGCAGACGCCGGAAAGAACGGAGACCACGCCCGAGGAACTGGAAGCAACGGCAGATACACGCGAGGAACCGGAAGCGGCGGTGGAATTCACCACCACACAGGACACGGTCACGCTCAGTGTTCCGGCACGATACGAAAACGAAATCACTGCGGACGATTCGTTTATGATCGAAGCGCCGGAGACCGGCGAGCATGACCTGGATGATGTGCTGTTCTCCTTCTACGACAAAAGTCAGGCATCAGAAGACCGCCTCGGCCTCGTCTGGGCGATCCGCGCGTTCCAGTTTGAAGACCCGGCGGAGCTGGTCAAGGACGGCGCAGACCGATGGGTCGAGGAAAATCTTATGGCGCTGAACACGCATCTGCTCGGCACACGCGGCAGCACGGCATATTATTTCTTCTGCCTGAGCCCGTCGGACAAGGCGGTACGGCAGTATGACAGTTCGGACACAGCGGCGGTCAGCTCGTATTACCAGCACGCAGCCGACGGCTTGGATATCTTAAAGGATTTTGTTGTCCGCAACGGCCTTGCGCCGGTGGAGGGCGCGGTCGACTGGGAGGCGTGGTATCAGGAATTCATTCTGCCGCGCATTGAGGCCGAAACGGACCCCGCCGCGGACGCGGCATGGTTCGCCGCGCGCGAACCGGTGGAGCAGTGGCCCGAATTCACCGTGAACGGCACGTCGATCTATGATCTGACGCTGGACGAACTCACGCCCGCCTTCGGTAAGCCCACGCGTATTTATCACTGGATGGACATCGGGACGGAATACTATGACGTTGTGCAGTTCCCGGACGCCTCACAGATTGCGGGCTGGATAGATGAAGACGGCACAATTCACCATCCGGACGGCTCACAGGCCGCGGGCTGGGTCGGCGAGGATGGGGAGCTTCATCACCTGAATGCCGCGTATTTGCGCCTGGAAAGCGGAACCGAGGTGTGCGGCATCCGCTACAGTTGGAATTACTTTGCGGCGGCGAACCTCTTCCCACGCGATGCCGAGCCGGTGCTGGAGCAAATTGACGAACATACCACGCGGCTGATGCTCGGCGGCGAGATCACCTACATGGGCAAATACAGCTACATCGAGTACATGGACGGCGTTCCCACAACGCTTGTTGTATGCAATGAGACACCCATGACGTTTTATATTGAAAATGGCGTGATCGCCGCCGTCAGCTGGATGGCGCCGGAGGAGTCCATGCGGCTGCCGGTCACGGAGGAATGGGTGCAGCAGCGCATGACGATCGACCCGAGCCGTCTGACGGATGAGAACCTGCTAAGCATTCTGATCGGCCCGGAGATCGCGCTTGTCAATAACGGATTTACGTTCGATTCGCCCGCAGACTTGTCGTCAGAGAAGCTGTTTATGCTGTTTCTGTACTGGTCGGTCGATTCCACGCGCGATAATTACAAGCAGGCCGACGGGAAGTATCACTTCACGCAGGACTTTATCAACGGCATCCTCTCACATTATTTCCGCACCGGCAGCTTCACGTTTGACATTACGCAGTGCAGAAACTACGACGCATCGGAAGGCACGGCGGTCATCGAGAACGTATCCGGCTTCGGCGGCGGCCCGGATCTGCGCATTGCGGACGTGCAGGTGCTGGAGGGCAGCACCGTACAGGTCACGGCGGATTTTTATAACGCCAACCCGTTTTTTGACAACAGCGGCGGCGAACTCCGCTACGCGCGCAAGGTCTACACGCTTGACTTCTACTACGGCGGCGCGCTGTTCCAGTCGGCACGCTTCGCACCGCTTCCAGAGGACGATCTGCGTGCGGCCTTGCAGCTGCACACTGGCGAGACGACGGACGATCTGGCGCAGCTGTTCTGGACGTACGACAGCCAGAACCGCAATCTGTTAGGCAGTCTGCCGAGCGGTAATTGGACAGCGCTGCCGCTGACCGAAGACGCGTGGGACGGACTTTCCCTGTTCGTCTACGAGCGCTATGCGCGCGAGAACAACTGGCCGCTGACGATCAGCGAGACGGATTTCGACCATACGCTCGAACGCTATTTCCCGCTGGGCCGGTACGGCTGGGAGGATCGCAGCTCGCACTATCTGACCTATCAGGATGGAACCTATACCCGCACCATCAACGACAACCACGGCGCGCGGTACTGTTATCTGAAACGCATCTCCTGCATGGCAGACGGAAGCTTCCAGCTGGTGTTCCGCTGTCTCGACGTGCCAGAGCTCACGGAGTACGCGGACGCGTCCGCGGACGTGCGCGCGGTCTATGACCACGCGGGCGCGGAGGAGCTTCAGCCGCAGGAATTCCGTCGGGCCGTGTACCGCGCGTTCGCCGACGGCGTCATTCCCACCGGAAACAGCATGACGGAGCTGACCGTGACCGTCCGCCTGACCGGCGAAGCGCGGTATCCGTTCCAGTTCCTGTCGGCCTCTGCATAAATCTGGCGTGTTCTACCCTTAAGCAGCCGCTCCTGTTTCCACAGGGGCGGCTGTTTGGGAAACAGTTTCGAGAAAAAGGTTGACAAATGTAGCCCTATATGTTATGATGGGTCTACAAAAGTAAACCAAGGAGGAATATCCTGTGCAATTATGCCAAAGCGAATGGACCGTGCTGCAAAGCCTGTGGGAGCGGCAGCCGCAGACGCTCATGCAGCTGGTGGAGGATTTGAAGCTCCGCGCCGGATGGTCGGCCAGCACGAGTAAGACCATGGCCGCCCGCATGACGGAAAAGGGCCTTCTGCGCTACGAGGGCAAGCCCCGGCGCTATTACCCGAACGTCACCCGCGAGGAAGCCGGGCTGGAGGAAACCGAGCAGCTGCTTTCCCGCGCGTTCGGCGGGAAGCTCGGCCTGCTGGTCAGCAATTTCGCTGACCACGGAAAAATCGGAAAGGACGAGCTGGACGAGCTTTACGCCATTCTGGACAGGGCTGCGGGCCGCGAGGAATAGGGGAGGGGAACCATGCTGGAAATTCTCATTTCATCGACTGTTCTGATCCTTGCGCTGACCGCGCTTCGATTTTTCCTGCGCGGGAAACTCAATCCGCGCCTGCAATACACGCTCTGGCTGCTCGCCGCGCTGCGGCTCCTGCTGCCGGTCTCGCTGGTCAGAAGCCCGGTCAGCGTGATGAACGCCGTTCCGGACGTGCCCGCCGCCGTGCAGCGGCTGACTGCTCCGGAAGACCGCCGCGCCCCGCAGACGGACAATACGCAATCCCCGGTGCAGACCGTATCCGAGCCGGAAACTGCGCCCGTGGAAGTGCAGACACGGCTGACAGCAAGTACGATTTTGAAACTCGTCTGGCTGACTGGCGCGGCAGCGATGGCGCTGGCCGTTCTGGCGCAGAATCTGCTGTTTCTCCGGAGACTGAAAAGGATCCGGCGGCCGTTTGCCTGCCCGGAAAGCCCGGTTCCGGTCTGGGTGGCGTCCGGGCTGCCGTCGCCGTGCCTCGCGGGGCTGTTCAGGCCTGAAATTTATCTCACGTCCGAAGCGGCGCAGGACCCGGAGACACGCCAATTCGTCCTTCGTCACGAGCTGGCGCATTATCACGCGCGGGATCAGCTCTGGAGCCTCCTGCGCCTCATCTGCCAGTGCCTGTACTGGTTCGACCCCTTCGTGTGGCTTGCCGCGGCGCTTTCCCGGCGCGACTGCGAGCTGGCCTGCGACGAGCGGGTGCTGAAAGACCTCGACCCCGGCAGCCGGGCAAGCTATGGCCGCGCGCTGCTCAGCCTTGTCGCGCCGAAGCGGGCGCGGGGCCAGCTGCTGTCCTGCGCGACGACGATGCAGCTGGGCCGAAAGAGCCTCAGAGAGCGCATCACGCTTATCGCGAAAAAGCCGAAAATGGCGGCGTATACCCTCGTTTTCGTGCTGGTTTTAAGCCTTGTCCTGACGGCCTGCACGTTTACCGGCGCGCCTGCGCAGCCGGAGCCGGAACCTGTACCGGAACCCGTACAGACAGAACCGGAGCCGGTACAGCCGGAGGAACCGCCGGCTGATACAGAAGCCCCCCAGCCTGTCGAGGACGATCCGGAGGCGGAGTTCCAGATGGCGTTCCCGATGCTGAATTACGCGTCGTTCCAGCGCTATCTGGACGAGCACCCCGAGACGCTGGACAGCGGCTGGGAGCATATCCGCATCAACGAAGCGGGCTTTGACGACGCGGGCACGAGCATCGAGACGCAGCAGGGCGATCAGGTGCTGGCCGTCGATGCGGAATACGGCATTGTGCTCGTGCGCATCACCGGCGACGGCTATCGCGGCGTGCTGGCCATCTGCCGGTACCCGGAGCTTCTGCGGCTGGAAATGGCCTCGACCTATGGCACGGAAGGGGAATTGGCGGACAAGATCGCGTCCGACCACGGCGGCATCCTCGCCATGAACGCCAACGGCTTTCAGGACCCCAACGGCAAGGGCAACGGCGGCCAGCTTGCGGGCTGGTGCATGGCGCAGGGTGAAGAACACGGCTATCACTTCGGCGGCGACGTCTACCAGCGCATTGAGCTGAGCGAAAACGGCCTCGACTGCCGCATCGTGCCCGCGTCCGACCCGGTCGGGGAGGGGACATACAACGCAGTCGAGTTTACGCCCGTCCTGATCCGGGACGGTGAAAAGATCGAGGATTCCTTCTGGACGGGCGAGCAGCCGCGCGCCTGCTTCGGCACCGGCGATCAGGGCCTTTACATGCTCATCATCGAGGGCCGCTACCCCGAAGAGGGCATCCGGGGCACGAGCGTCAACACGTGCTCGGACATCCTGCTGGCCTACGGCTGCCGGAATGCGTTAAACATGGACGGCGGCTCAAGCGCGATCTTGTGGTACGACGGCGAATACGTCACGCAGTCGTCGTCCTCGTTCCTGCGCTACACCGGCGGCCGCCCGCTGCCGAACGCGTGGGTCTACGGATGAATTTTCATGTTGACAATCGCAGGAAATGTGGTAAAATATCTGCGATATTGGAAAACCGCGTTGAAAAACCGAGCGTTCCGGTGCAGCTTTCAGAGAGAAGGGGACGGTGAAAGCCCTTCAGCAAGCCTGTTCGCAGCCAGTTTGGAGCGGCCGCGCGAAAGCGCGGCGGGTGCTTCCCGATACAGGAGCGCCGAGATGTGCGCAAGCACAATCAGGGTGGTACCGCGACTGACCTCGCCCCTGTCACAGGGGCGGGGTTTTATATTTGTAGGGGCCGATGCCCACATCGGCCCGGCAGAACGCACTGTTTTTTCAGTAATCTTCGGCGAATTCGTAACTTCCCAGTGGGCCGATGTGGGCATCGGCCCCTACAGAGCCTCGGCGAATTCGTACTGCTTTGCAAATTTCGAACGCAAGGCGTTTTTACCGCAGATGTTGAATCGTAACTACTTCCAAATTCGGTGTACCGTAACAGGCGGCGCGTACCATAGCGTTCGTAGAGTGAGTATGTGTGTTCGCAACACCCGAAAATCAGGATTTACCTAAACCGTACCAGCAGAACGCACCAAACCGTAACCAAGCGCCCCTTTTCTCCTCATTCTTTTCCGGCAAGGCGGAAAAGAATGGGCCGTCGGAGACAAAGAGCAGCGATAATTTGTTTAAAATTTAATGTATATAGAAGGAGTATTCATCATGGCACACAAGGCATACGGACTCAATGAGCTGCGCGAGATGTACCTGAAGTTCTTTGAAACGAAGGGCCATCTGCGTCTGCCGAGCTTTTCTCTCGTTCCGCAGAACGACAAATCCATCCTGCTGATCAACGCGGGCATGACTCCCATGAAGCCGTGGTTCACCGGCGAGGAAGAGCCCCCGCGCCACCGCGTCACCACCTGTCAGAAGTGCATCCGCACCGGCGACATTGAAAACGTCGGCCATACGGCCCGCCACGGCACGTATTTTGAGATGCTGGGCAACTTCTCCTTCGGCGATTACTTCAAGAAGGAGGCCATTCCCTGGGCATGGGAATTCCTGACCAGCCCCGAGTGGGTCGGCCTTGAGCCGGACCGCCTCTATCCGTCCGTCTTCGCGGGCAACGAGACGACCCCCGCAGATGACGAGGCCTTCGCCATCTGGCGCGACGTGATCGGCATCCCCGAAAACCGCATCTTCCGCTTCGGCAAGGAGGATAACTTCTGGGAGCATGGCTCCGGCCCGTGCGGCCCGTGCTCGGAAATTTACTATGACCGCGGCGAGCAGTACGGCTGCGGCAAGCCCGGCTGCACCGTCGGCTGCGACTGCGACCGCTATGTCGAGGTCTGGAACATCGTCTTCTCCCAGTTCAATAACGACGGCCACGGCAATTATACCGAACTCAAGCAGAAGAACATCGACACCGGCATGGGCCTCGAACGCCTTGCCTGCGTGTGCCAGAACGTCGCGTCGCTGTTCGATGTTGATACTGTTATGAATATCACGAATAAGGTTTCCGAAATCACCGGTGCGCACTATGAAGAGTCCGATAAGACCGACGTGTCGCTCCGCGTCATCACCGACCATATCCGTTCGTCGACCTTCATGATCTGCGACGGCATTCTCCCCTCCAACGAGGGTCGGGGCTACGTCCTGCGCCGCCTGCTGCGCCGCGCCGCGCGTCACGGCAAGCTGCTGGGCGTGAACGAACCGTTCCTCTATCAGGTCGTGGACACCGTCGTCCATGAAAACGAGTGCCAGTACCCCGAGCTGCGCGAAAAGCAGTCCTATATCACCCGCGTCATCCGCACCGAGGAAGAAAACTTCGCCAAGACCATCGATGGCGGCATGAAGATCTTCTCCGAAATGCTCGAGAGCCACAAGGCCAAGGGCGAGAAGACCTTCTCCGGCGCGGACGCGTTCAAGCTCTATGACACCTACGGCTTCCCCATCGACCTGACCAACGAAATGGTCGCCGAAGAGGGGATGCAGGTCGATGAAGCGGCCTTCAAGCAGCTCATGCAGGAGCAGAAGGTCCGCGCACGCGAGGCGCGCAAGGCGCTCGGCGACCTCGGCTGGGCCGGCGTTGAATTCGGCAAGGAGATCCCCGCTACCACCTTCATCGGCTACACCAACATGGAAGCCGAGGGCAAGATCGTCGCCATCGTCGCCGACGAAGAGCTTCAGGGTGCGATCACGTCCGGCACGGATGCAATTCTTGTCCTCGACCAGACCCCGTTCTACGCCGAAATGGGCGGCCAGGTCGCCGACCATGGCACCATTCACACCGAAACCGCCGAATTCACCGTCACCGATGTGCAGAAGAATAAGGGCGGCAAGTTCATGCACTACGGCAAGCTCGTCTCCGGCTCTCTGGCCGTCGGCGATACCGTGACCGCGTCCATCGATGCCGCCCGCCGCAAGGCCATCATGCGCGCCCACTCCGCAACGCATCTGCTGGACTACGCTCTGCGCACGGTTCTCGGCGACCATGCCCATCAGGCAGGCTCCCTTGTCGAGCCGGACCGCCTGCGCTACGACTTCACACACTTCTCCGCCGTTACCGCAGACGAGCTGGTCAAGATCAGCCGCCTTGTCAGTGAACTTGTGCTGGACGGTATGCCCGTCGAGACGAAGGAAATGCCCATCGCGGAGGCGAAGAAGCTCGGCGCGATCGCCCTGTTCGGCGAAAAGTACGGCGATGTCGTCCGCGTTGTGAACATGGGCGGCAAGTCCATCGAGCTTTGCGGCGGCACCCATGTCGATAACACCGCCAAGGTCGGCCCGTTCCGCATCACGAGCGAATCCTCCGTTGCTTCCGGCGTGCGCCGCATCGAGGCCGTCACGGGCGAAGCGTTCCTGAATCTCGTCGATGAGATGAATATGCGCCTGGTCAAGGCTGCCGAGCTGCTGAAGACCACGCCGATGGAGCTGATCAACAAGGCCCAGAGCAGCATGAACGAGATCCGTGAGCTGCACCAGACCATCGAGCGCATGAAGGACAAGCTCTTCGCGGGCGATGTGGACAGCCTCATGTTCTCCGCCAAGGACGTAAACGGCCTCAAGGTCGTCACGGCCAGCCGCGAGAACACCGACGCGAACGACCTGCGTAAGCTCGGCGATTTCCTGCGCGACAAGAACCCGAACACCGTTGCGGCTCTCGGCGCTGTCAACGGCGAAAAGGTCACGCTGCTGGCCGTCTGCGGCAAAAACGCCGTCGCACGCGGCATCAAGGCGGGCGATATCATCAAGAATATTGCGCCCATCGTCGGCGGCAAGGGCGGCGGCAAGCCGGATTCCGCCATGGGCGGCGGCACGAACGCCCTCAAGCTCGACGACGCGCTGGCGGCTGTCGACGATTACGTCGCGGCCAATGTCAAGGACTAAGGAGGAAGCACCATGTCTGATTGCCTGTTCTGCAAAATCATCGCGGGCGAGATCCCGTCCGCAAAGGTCTACGAGGACGACCTCTGCTATGCCTTCAAGGACATCAGCCCCCTTGCCCCCACACATTTCCTCGTCGTCCCGAAGCAGCATTTTGCCTCCGCCGCTGAGGTCACGCCGGAAAATGAAGCCGTGGTCGGCCACATCTATACTGTCATTGCCAAACTTGCCCGGGAAATGGGCTTTGCCGACGGCTACCGTGTGGTAACGAACGTCGGCGAGCTGGCCGGGCAGACCGTCCATCACATCCACTTCCACGTGCTCTCCGGCAAGCAGCTGGGCAGCTTTAACTGAGGCTCCAATATTTTTACAATTTTCCCTGCCATGCCGCCCGCATGGCGGGGAATCTGTTATTTTCCCATCAAAAACGCACGGAAGGACTTGAAAAAAGCTGTAGTGTATGCTATCATTGGTATATATGCCAGCGGAGTCATCCCTCATTCCTTCCGGCTATGGCATTGGAAACGTTTTAACCCTCTCTCCTTCAAGCAAGCAAATCCGGGCTTCCCTGCTTCGGCCGGGAAGCCCAACCCCCCTCTGTGACAATTGCATCGTATTCGGCCCACACCTCCTGCCCCTTACCAGCTGTAGTTTTATATCTTCTAAATCGAACAAATTTTCTAATAATGCTTGCATTGGATCCGCCTTCGGTGGTATGATAGGGACAGAACCTGAAGGGAGGCGGAACGGGTGTATCTGGCGATCGATCTGAAATCCTTTTATGCGTCGGTGGAATGTGCGGCGCGGGGGCTTGACCCGTTGAAAACAAATCTCGTTGTGGCGGACGCGGCGCGGACGGAGAAAACGATCTGCCTGGCCGTCTCGCCGTCCTTAAAGGCGTATGGCATCGCGGGCCGGGCGCGGCTGTTCGAGGTGGTGCAGCGCGTCGAACAGGTAAACGCCATGCGGCGGCAGCACGCGCCGGGCCGACAGCTGCGCGGCCAGAGCGAAAACGCGGACACGCTTGCCGCGCACCCGGAGCTGGCGCTCTCCTTCATCACCGCGCCGCCGCAGATGGCGAACTATATACGTGTCTCCACGCAGATCTATCAGATCTACCTCAAATATTTCGCGCCGGAGGACATTCACGTCTATTCCATCGACGAGGTCTTCATCGACGCATCGCCGTATCTGCGCACCTACGGCCAGACGCCGCAGGAGCTGGCGCGGACGGTCATTCTGGACGTGCTGCGCACGACCGGCATCACCGCGACCGCCGGGATCGGCACGAATCTGTATCTGGCGAAGGTCGCCATGGATATCGGGGCCAAGCACGTGGCGCCGGATGAAAGCGGCGTGCGCATTGCCTGCCTCACCGAGCGCAGCTACCGCGAAACGCTCTGGACGCACCGGCCGCTGACGGATTTCTGGCGCGTCGGACGCGGGATCGCGAAAAAGCTTGAGGAAAAGGGCCTGTTCACGATGGGCGATATCGCCCGCTGTTCGCTCGGCAGGCCGGATGAATTTTACAACGAGGAGCTGCTGTACCGGATGTTCGGTGTGAACGCGGAGCTGCTGATCGACCACGCATGGGGCTGCGAGCCGTGCACGCTTGCGGACATCAAGGCCTACCGGCCCCAGACGCACAGCGTCAGCTCCGGTCAGGTGCTGCAATGCCCGTATCCGTTTGAAAAGGCGCGGCTCGTCGCGCGGGAGATGGCGGACGCGCTGGCGCTGGAGCTGGCCCGGAAGGGGCTTGTGACCGATCAGATGGTCCTGACCGTCGGCTATGACCGTGAAAGCCTGACAGACCCGTCCTGTCCGCCGTATCACGGCCCGGTCACAGTCGACCATTACGGGCGGCGCGTCCCGAAAGCCGCGCACGGGTCAGAAACGCTCCGGGCGCCGACCGCCTCCTCCAGAGAGCTCCTGCAGGCGCTGACAGTGCTGTTTGACCGGATCGTGGACCGCGGGCTGCTCGTGCGCCGGATGTATGTCGTCGCGAACCATGTGCAGCGGGAGCGGGACGTGCAGGCCGAGCCGGAATACGTTCAGCTCGATCTGTTTGCCGACGAAGCGGCGCTCACGGCTCGGCGCGAGGAACAGTCCGCGCGTGCGCGCGAACGGCGGATGCAGGACGCCGTGCTGGCCATCCGCGAAAAATACGGCAAAAACGCCATCCTGAAGGCCATGAGTCTCCGCGACGGCGCAACTGCCCGCCAGAGAAATGAGCAGATCGGCGGACATAAGGCGTGAAAAGCGTCTGCAGGCGAAATGCAGCGCAGACAGAGAATCCCCGTGCCGCAGTGCTGCGGCACGGGGCATTTTCATAGGGGCTGGGATTTACTTCTTGACGAAGGACAGGCAGTCCGTGCACTGATCGACGGTCGGGTCGCATTCATGCGTGCCGATGCAGACCTTATCGAGGGTACAGTAATCCTCGCAGCCGCAGTGGTTGTTGCACTGGCTCACGTGGCACTCGATTGCGTGGTTGGCCTTTTCGTTTGCAAAGCTCATACAAAACTTCCTCCTTTTTTAAGGTACGGACTTAGTATGTGCGCAAACGGCCTGTTCATGCTGGAAAATTTTTTATCTGCGGCCACCGCCGAACCCGCCTCGACCTCCTCCGAAACCTCCGCGGCCTCCGCCAAAGCCGCCGCGGCTGCCGCCGCCGGGTCTGGGGCCGCCGCCGAAACCGCCGGGTCTGGGGCCAGGCCCCGGTCCGGGGCCGTGGTGGTGATGATGGTTCGAGAACAGCGAGCCCAAAAACAGGCCCGACCAGAAGCCTCCGCCTCCGCCGCCTCTGCGGCCGGAGCCGAAAATGGCCTTGATGATCCAGAAAATGACCAAAATCGTAAGAATTGTACCGATTACGCTTTTCCTCCTGACACGTCCGGTCTCCTGCACGGGCGTGTAATCCTCATTCGCAGTCCCGTTCAGGCTGGTTTTGCACCAGCTGTACAGATCCTTGTACATATCACTCGCCGCGTCGTCTGCATCGCCGTCCAGAATGGCGGCAAAGCCGTCCTGAAAGATCGATTCCAGCTTGCTGTCGGTATAATCCGCGACATACGAGCCAGTCGTCACGTACCACTGCTCTGTGCTGGTATCAATGGCAAAGAGCATATCATACTCGCTCAGTCCCATTGAATCAAACGCGCTGTTCGTGCAGCTTTCCAGCGTTTTTCCGCCGGTGCCGTCCGTCGTCAGAATGGCGATATGGCTGCCGGTTTTGCGGTAGATCTTGTCGTTATAGTCCCGAATGGCTTTTTCGCCGCTGCGCGTAAACAGTCCTGCGTCGTCGCGGATATACTTGTCGGAGATCGTCTCGTCTCCCGCTGTATTGGATGTCTGCTCTTCCGCAGGCGTCTGGGAGATAGTCTGCTCCGGCACGGCTGTCTGCGCTGCCTCAACCGGTTTGTCACTTTTGAGCACCGGGGACAGCCCGATGAAGAGCGCTGCGGCGATCATCAATACCGTAAAGATGACCGCAACGCTCGTTTTTTGAAAGAATTTCATGCTTGCTCCTTCTAAAGTGTCAGCTGCGCGGCTGCAGAAGCTTCTGCTTCAGCTCGCCCTCCAGCCTGCGAAGCTCAGCCTCGGCCTCCTGCCGCTTTTTCGCGCCGTCGGTCTGGATCTGCAGAACCTCGTCGAGCGTGGAGATCAGCTGCTCGTTGGTGTGCTTGAGCGTTTCCATGTCGACGATGCCGCGCTCGGATTCCTTCGCCGTCTCGACGGAGGCCATATGCAGCATATCGGCGTTCTTCTGCAGCAGCGCGTTCGTCATGTCCGTGACCTGCCGCTGGGCCTCCATGGCGCGGCGGGAATTTTCGATGCCGAGCGTCAGCACCATCTGGTTCTTCCACAGCGGGATGGTGTTGAGCACGGAGGTCTGGATCTTTTCGACAAGCGCGGTGTCGTTGTTCTGGATCATGCGGATCTGCGGCGCGGTCTGCAGCGAGATCATGCGCGTCAGCTCCAGATCGTGGAGCTTCTTTTCGAACCGGACGCATTTGTTTTCAAAATCATTGGCCGCCTGCGCATCCTCCGGCAGATTCGAAGCCTCGGCCTTTGCGCGCAGCTCATGCAGCGTGGTGCTGCGGGCCTCGGCCAGCTTCTGCTTGCCAGCCAGAATATACATGGTCAGCTCCTTGAAGTACTGCAGGTTCCGCTCGTACATCTGATCCATCACGGCTACGTCCTTCAGCAGCGTGATCTTGTGCTTTTCCAGCTCGCCGGAGATGCGGTCGACATTGACCTCCGCCGTCGCGAAGCGGCTCTTCATCTCCTCGGCGTTGATCTTTGCCTTGCGGAACAGGCCCGCGATGCCCTTCTTTTCCGGCTCGTCCATCGTCTTGAGCTCGACAAGCAGGCCGGAGAGCATATCGCCGATCTCGCCCAGATCGCCGGTCTTGACCTTGGCCAACGCCGTGTCGGAGAAATCTGCGATGTTCTTCTGTGCGGAAGCGCCGTATTCGAGGATCTGATGCGCGTTTTCCAGATCGATCTGCTTCGAGAAGGCCAGCACGGCCTGCTGCTCTTGCTCGGAGAGCGCGGAAAGATCGGGGCCTGCCTCCGGCGCGGCCTGTGCTTTCGTGATGAGATCCGCTTCCTGTTTGACCTCCGGCTGCGGCTGCGCGTTCAGATCCGGCGTCAGGGTGAGCTGGGGAATGTATTCGTCCATAATCTGTTCCTCCTGTATCTATTTGTACCGTTTATGCAAAATCCTTTTTGTTCGTCAGCCCTTCGCTGGCCATCATTTGCTCCATCACGCGGATATCGGCGGTGATGTCGACGACGTCGGCCTCAAACAGCGCGTCGAGCTGCCGCTGGAAGGCGATAATGACCTTGTCGAGCAGGTCTTCGATCTTCTGCATCCCCTCGGTGATGTTTTCCGTTTTGAGACTCTGGTTCTGCAGCGTGACGTACTGCTCCATAAGCTTGATCGTGGTCGGCAGATAATAGTTGAGGAACTGCCGGATCTGACTGAGCTTTTTCGGGTTTTTCCGGACGCAGTCGAAGATCTGCGCCGTCAGCCGCTCGATGAGATCGATCTGGGCGCTTATGCGCTCGTCAGGGATCTCGTCGTTCAGACGGCGGATATCGGCGATGGCGCGCTTGCCCTGATAGATGACCGACTGCAGCTCCGGCGGGAGCTTTTCCTCCGGCTCTGGCTCCGGCTGCGGTTCAGGCTTCTTTTCCGCCTGCTTCGGCTGGGGCTGCTCCGGCGCGGCAGCCTTCGGCGGCTCGTCCGTCTTTTTGCCGGGCAGCACGATGCGCAGGATCGCATACACGATCGCCGACACGACCGCGCAGGAAAGAATCCCCCGGAAGGTGTTCAGCTTGCCGGCGTACAGCAGCCATACGATGCCAATGGCATAAATCGGAAGCGCGGAGCGCTTCTTTTTTGCGTTCTGTTTCTCTTTCTGTTCGTCCATGGTATTCCTTTCTCCGCAAGGCGAAGCATTTTTCTGGATATTTCCTCAAACTAATAGTAGTACAAACGTTGCGGAAAGTCAACTGCCGGACCGGATTGACACGGACTGCGGCGCACAGTATAATAGAGTGCGGAAGGAACCGGCTGCGCGGGAGAAGCTGCGGAAGCATCCTTGAGGAACCGGCTCCCTGCCGCATATCCATACCTATGCCGGCAGCCGGAAGGCGGTGCGCGGCTTTATTTTATGTAATGGAGGCATTCCTATGATCCGTGTATCCCCTTCGATTCTGGCGGCAGATTTTGCAAATCTGGAACGCGAGATCGGTACGATCAAACAGGCTGGCGCCGAGTATGTACATATTGACGTTATGGACGGCCTGTTTGTTCCCAATATTTCAATCGGACTGCCCGTTTTGTCCTGCATCCGCAAGGTGACGGATCTGACGCTCGACGTGCATCTGATGATCGACCGCCCCGTGCGCTATGCCGAGCGCTTTTGTCAGGCTGGCGCGGACATCGTGACCGTCCATGTCGAGGCTGACACGCAGGAAAACACACTTGAGGCGCTCCGCATCATCCGCGCCTGCGGCAAAAAGCCCGCGATCTGCGTCAAGCCCAAAACACCGGCAGAAGCCGTGCTGCCGTTCATCGAGCTTGTCGACCTGATCCTGGTCATGACGGTCGAGCCGGGCTTCGGCGGACAGAGTTTCATGGCCGACATGATGCCCAAGGTGCGGGCCATCCGCGCGTATATTGATGAGAAAAATCCCGGCTGCGAGCTGGAGGTCGACGGCGGCGTCAACGCGCAGACTGCGAAGGTCTGCACGGCGGCAGGCGCAAACGTCCTTGTCGCAGGCAGCGCGTTTTTCAAGACCGAAGACAAGGCCGCGTTTGTACAGGCGGTAAAATAAGCACACCCGCGTGAATTTTCAACTCCCATTGCCGTGTTTCCGCACGGCGATGGGATTTTTTCGTTTCGGCAGGGAAGACCTCTTGACAACGTAACAATGTTATGCTATTATGCGACCGTAACAATGTTACGGAACACTGTTACGGAAGGAGGCTGCACATGGATGAGGATCTGATTTCCAAAAAGGAGCTGTTGGAGCGCTATGGGATCTCCTATGGCGCGCTGTACCGCTGGAAGCGGATGGGCCTGATCCCGGAGAGCTGGTTCCTGCGCCGTTCGACGCCGAGCGGACAGGAGACGTATTTCCACACGAAGCAGATCTGCCCGCGCGTGGAGCGGATCCTGGAAAGCAAGGAGCGCGTGTCGCTCGATGCGCTGGCGGAGGAGCTGGCCGGGCAGAAGCAGGCGTCTGCTGCGCGGCGGACGCTGGTTCTGGAAACAAAATACGGCTCGAAAACCTATTCCCTCGACGAGCTTTTGCACCTGTATCTGGCCGAGGGCGAACACAAAACCGATATTCTGGAGCATCTGAAGGAGGAAGCATTATGAACGAACACATTGATATGAAAATTTCCGGCTCAAGCAGCATGCCGGGCGGCGAATACGGCAGAGTCTCGATCAGCGGGGCAGGGAAGGTGCAGGGCAGCCTCAAATGTGAGGAAATGCACTGCTCCGGTGCATCGAATGTTCAGGGCGATGTGGACTGCGCAGGCGAGCTGTGCACAAGCGGAGCAGGGAAGGTGGCAGGAAGCGTCCGCTGCGGCAGTCTGACGGCCTCGGGCACGTTTTCCGCGCAGACGGTGCAGGTGGAGGGGCTTGCGTCCGTCTCCGGTTCGCTGCGGACGGAGCAGGCGCTTACGGCGGACGAGCTCCGTGCGTCCGGCTCTCTGGAAGCGGGCAGCGTCCACTGCCGGGCGCTGCGTTCCTCCGGCTCGTGCCGGGTCAACGGAGATGTCGAGGCGGAGACAGCAGTTTTAAGCGGCGCGGTGCAGATCGACGGACTGCTGAACGCGGAGACAGTCGAGATCTCGGTGAACCCCGCGGTACACATCAGTGCCATCGGCGGCGGAACCATCCGCGTTTTGCAGAAGGACACGACGACGTTCCTCGGCATCTTCCGCACAAGCCCCGGCTGCGCCTGCATCGGCTCGATCGAGGGCGATAACATCGAGCTGGAGAATGTCGAGGCTGAGATCGTTCGCGGCAAATACGTCCGCATCGGGCACGGCTGCCGCATCGGAACGGTCGAATACGGCGAAAATCTGGAAGCAGAGCACGGCACCGTCGGCCACAGCACGCAGACCGGTACAAAATAAGTGTCGATTCTGCGCCAAATTGTAAATATTTCTTAACTTTCAGGGAAAAGGTTTGATTCCTGCGGCGATGTGTGATAGAATGCGTTCGTATGTGATTTTTATTGATACTGGAGAGATTCGATGTCACAGGTCAAACTGTTCAGCTCGACCGGCACACGCGTGGCCAGGCGTTCCGGCAAGCCGAAAAAGCAGAAGGTCAAAAAGCCCCTGAAGACGCTTGCCATCTGGCTGCTCGTCATTCTCTGCCTGGAGGCGCTGTACTTCTTCTGCGTGTATACGAACAACAGCTTCGTCAAAAAATGGCGGACGATTTATATCAACACCGCGATGGACACCATGCGCCACCAGTGGCTGGCGACCTATTTTATCCCCAAGGACGTCATTGACGAGGTCCGGTATGAATACGGTCTGTTCAAGGCTGCGACGGTCGGCAAGGAATCCAACGCCAACTGGGGCAAGAAGGACGAAACGCCCGCCGGCACGGACACGTCCGCAGCGGACGACAACGTCACGCACATCAATCCGAACATCACGCACGAGTCGGAGCAGACGGAAGACAATACCCCGACGGCAGAAGAGCTGGAAAAGCAGGCGCAGGAGAATTTCTACTCCGTCTTCTGGGAGCTGGACCGCACGTCCATGGAGGCGTATCTGGCCGAGCACCCCGACACGCTGGCGAACGGCTGGGACCAGATTTACATCAACGAAGCCGGCTTTGACGACGAGGGCACGTCCATCCAGTCCATCTTCGGCGAGCAGGTGCTGGCAATCGACGCGAAGGACGGCGTTCTGCTGCTGCGCATTTCCGGCAAGGGCTATCGCGGCGTGCTGGCCGTGGGCAAGGATCCGTCGCGCCTGTCCATCGAGATGGCCACGACGCTCGGCACCGCCGGACAGCTCTCGGGCACCATCGCCGAGGCGCACAACGGCGTTCTGGCCATGAACGCCAACGGCTTCCTCGACCCCAACGGCGCGGGCAACGGCGGTCTGCTTGCGGGCTATACGATGTCCAACGGCACGGCCTACGGCGACCATTTTTCCGCCTACGCCTACAAGCGCATCGAACTGCACGAGGACAACTTGTTCTATATCAAGGACGCGCTGTCTCCCGTCAGCGAAGACTGCACTGACGCGGCGGAGTTCACACCTGCGCTCATCGTCGACGGCAAGAAGATCATGGACGATTACTGGACCGGCGAGCAGCCGCGTGCCTGCATCGGCCAGAGCGAGAACTACGAAATTCTCATGCTGGTCATCGAGGGCCGCTATCCGCTTGAAGGCATCCTCGGCACGAGCGTCAACAACTGCTCCGAGATCTTGCTGCAGCACAAGTGTATGCAGGCCATCAACCTCGACGGCGGTTCGAGCGCCATGCTGTGGTTCGACGGCGAGTATGTCACGCAGTCGTCGTCCTCCCCTCTGCGCTACACCGGCGGCCGTCCCCTGCCGAACGCATGGGTCTATAAAAAAGCCGAATAAACGACCAACAGCCCCCGGCGCCGCCGGGGGCTGTTTACTGCAAAGCGCTAAACTGTCCAGCGCGGGAATGCGTTGAGCGCTTGCAAAATCTGCCGAATCTGGTATGATGGCAGAGAAAGGAGCACCTTATGAAAAACATAACACGAATTTTATCCGCTGCTCTGGCGCTGTGTCTGCTGGCGGCACTGTGTCTGCCCGCGCGGGCGGACGGGACGCAGGACTGCGGCGCGAAGCTGCTGGCCATCACGTTTGACGACGGGCCCGGCAAATATACCGGCGCGCTTCTGGACGGCCTTGCCGAGCGCGGCGTTCACGCGACGTTTTTTGTCAACGGCGTCAACGCCTCCGGCTGGCCGGAGACGCTGAAGCGCATCGTAAACGAGGGCCACCAGCTTGCGAACCATACATACAATCACAAAAACCTTAACACCTGCTCCGCGCAGACGGTCGCATACGAGATCAGCGCCGTGCAGGCGCTCATCACCGCCGCCGGAGGCGACGAAAACGCGTATATCCGCGCCCCCTACGGCAACGCGAACAAAACGGTCAAATCCGTCGTGACCGCGCCGCTGATCTACTGGTCGGTCGACCCGGAAGACTGGAAGTACCGCAATGCAGAGACGGTGCGCAGCAATATCGAAGCCGGTGTCTTTGACGGCGCGATCATTCTGGTCCATGACATTTACAAGACCAGCGTGGACGGTGCGCTGGCCGCGATCGACGATCTGCTGGCCGAGGGCTATGAGTTCGTCACGGTGCGGGACCTGCTGCTGCGGCGCGGCGTAACGCCCGAGGCGGCGACAGTCTATTATTCGGCAAAAAACAACGGGATCAATCTGCCCGCCGACGCAGTCGGCGAGCAGGCGTTTGACGAGAGCCGCATCGAGACGCACTGGGGCTACGCCGCCATGAAGACCTGTCTGGACTACGGCTGGATGACGCTGACGGACACGGGCGAATGGAAGCCGAACGCATTTGTTACGCGGGCGGAGTTTGCCGCCGATCTTGCCCGCTTCGCGGGCATCCACACGCTCTATCCGCTGGAGGGCGCGGCGCGCTTTTCGGACGTTGACCTGGCGGCGGAGGACGCGCCGTATCTCGCCTGGGCGGCGGACAGCGGCATCGTCGCGGGCTACGACGACGGGACCTTCCGGCCCGAAAAGACCCTCACACGGGAGCAGATGGCCGTCATGCTGGCGCGGTACTATGCACGCTCCGGCGTCACGACGCAGGGAAGTCTGGACTTCGCGGACGCTGCGAAAATCTCCGGCTGGGCCGTCGACGGCGTATCGGTCTGCGTGGGACTCAGCCTTGTGCAGGGCGATCCGCGGGGCCGCTTCCTGCCGCAGAGCAGGCTCACCCGCGCGCAGATCGCCTCGATCCTCGTGCGGATGGCAGGATAACAAAATGGGCTGTCCCGATGTGTTCGGGACAGCCCTCTTTTCATATTCGATCAGTATGCGATGCCCCAGTAGATCATCTTCCTGGCGGGCTTGCCGCAGATCGGGCAGGTGTCGCCGAGATGCTCCTGCTTGAGCGGCATGCAGCGGGAGGACATGCCGCCCTCTTCCTTCATCTTGAGTTCGCACTCGAGTTCGCCGCACCACATCGTCTTGATGAAGCCGCCGTGCTCGGCCTGCAGCTGCCTGGCCTCTTCGAGCGAATGCGCTTCATAGATATGGTTGTCGAGATTCTGCTTCGCCTTTTCGAACATCCCCTTCTGGACAAGCTCCAGCTGCTCGGAAACGGCGGCTTCGAGATTCTCCAGCGGTACGACCGTCTTCTCGCCGTCGTTGCGGCGGACGAGCACGCACTGTCCGGCCTCGATATCGCGCGGGCCGATCTCGACGCGCACGGGCACGCCCTTCATCTCATACTGCGCGCACTTCCAGCCCATGGAGTTATCCGAATCGTCGAGCTTTACGCGAAGCCCCGCCTTGACCAGACGGTCCTTCAGCTCCGAAGCCTTTTCCAGGACGCCCGCCTTGTGCATCGCGACGGGCAGGACGATGACCTGCACGGGCGCGATCTTCGGCGGCAGGACGAGACCGTTGTTGTCGCCGTGGGCCATGATGACCGCGCCGATCATGCGCGTGGTGGAGCCCCAGGAGGTCTGGAACGGGTATTGCAGCTTGTTGTCGCGGCCGGTGAAGGTTACGTTGTAGGCTCTGGAGAACTTGTCGCCGAAGTAATGGCTCGTCGCGCCCTGCAGCGCCTTGTGGTCCTTCATGAGGCACTCGACGGTATAGGTCGCCTCCGCGCCCGCGAACTTTTCCTTTTCGGTCTTCTGGCCGGGCACGACGGGGATGGCGAGGACGTTTTCAAAGAAATCGGCGTAGCAGTTCAGCTGCTGCTCCGTCTCGTGGATGGCCTCCTCGGCGGTTTCGTGGATGGTGTGGCCCTCCTGCCACCAAAACTCTCTTGAGCGCAGGAACGGGCGGGTCGTCTTCTCCCAGCGGATGACGGAGCACCACTGGTT
>OWIO01000053.1_pt1 | contig 86778 bp, 95 predicted proteins | sample 1733011 | NCBI WGS metagenome assembly OWIO01 (sample SAMN05065779, study PRJEB22554) | human gut metagenome | biome: ENVO:2100002; feature: ENVO:00000062; material: ENVO:00002003 | host: Homo sapiens | place: USA | reverse complement strand
GCCTTCACGCCGGCAGAAAGCATCGTCGCATCCGTGTCCTGATTCATGAGAGCCAGAGACGAGGTGATGTCGTTGGTGCTCTTGGTGTACGCAACTTCCCCGATACCCTTCACGCCCGTATCACCGAGCATGGCAGAGCCGTACAGAGCAAAGCCGTAGTCCTTGGTCTTATTCTTGACGTTTGCGACATCGCCCTTGACAGTGCCGTTACCGTACTGGAAGGCAACGCCGAGAGTCGTGGTCTCTGTGGGAGCAAGTTCCGCACCGAAGGCGCCGTACCCGATATCGGCCTTAAAGCCGGCACCGTTATCGAGGTTATCTCTTTCGTAGCGTTCACCGCGAACGTCAACCCAAAGGTTCGAGCCAGTCTGAACCTCACCAGCCATGCGATCGGCGATAGTTTCCGCAAGGACCATATCCGCACGGCGAATCATCGACTGGATACCCATGGAAGCGAGAGTGGACATACCTTCTTGGGAAGCCGAGGCTTCTAAAGTTACTGCTGTATTCGAGACTCCGGCGACAGAAACGAAGGGGTTATCCGTCAGGACGGCTTTGGCCGCAAGTCCATGCAAGGTAGCGGCGGGATTCTGAGGAGTCTGCCCTCCATCTGTCGGGGGGGTTTGGCTCGAATTCGCAACCATACTCAAAGTTCCGGGAGCTGCATTGACGACAGCCAGCTTGCCCCCTTCAAAAAGAACCAGCGCAGCACCACCAAACACAGGGCTGTCGCCGACGGCTCCCTGGTCAACCGTAAGAAGGCCGTCAGCCCCGACATGCACGAGGTAGTCCTGACCGTCGTTATGGGTGGCTGCAGGATCAATGTAGATGCTTCCGCCTTGGCCGATGGTGATTGCCTTTTTCATGAAGACCACAGACCTGGCAGACCCGGCTCCCTCAACCTTAGCAAGAGCCGCCCTTGCTTCGGTTTCCGATGTCGTTCCAATCGTAACCAGAGCACCGTCTCCGGCAATAATCCGGGTTGTTAACGTGCTGTCCGTACCCAGTTCATTCACGCCCAACACAGAGTGACCATGGATGGGATCTACGAAAATGTAACCGCCACGCATCGCCAAGTTGTTGATGAACATCTTAGCGCCGGCGCCTTCACGTTCACCGACGTAAACATAGCCGTTACCGGTGAGTTTCTCAACATTGACAATCGTGTTGTTCCGGGCAGCAAAGAATCCGGGGTGAGCATCTCCAAGGTTGATTGTCCCAATGGAGGACTCCTTGCCATTGCCGGAAATCGTCAGTTGCTTTCCGTTGACATTGACATCCTTCTTGTCGGTTATGGCACCGAGGGTTACGACTGGCGGGATATCAATCGGCTGCTCTGACTGATCCAGCTTGAGTGTGGCGTTAGCTAAATTAAGGGCTACTCTCTCGTAAGCTCCGCCGAACTTATTAAACGCATCTGTTGTCAGAGTAAAGCTATCGTTGATTGTAAGCGTTGCAAAACCGGAATTCGGTCCTTCCGGTCTTTCCGGTCCTTCGATAGTCAGTCTTTTTGCTCCATCGATGACAACATCACTAGCATCCCTGGTTGCTGTAAACGCTGTTTCAAGCGGCGTGATGAGTTCGGATCCGTTGTCCATCCTAATGGTGCCGGAAAGCTCCGTCTTTTCGCCCAGGGTCAGTTTGTTCCCTGTTCCGGAAACCGTGAAGCCCGATTTGACTCCTCCGTTTTCCCACGTACCGACGTTAAACTCAGCTGCCTTTGTTGCATCAATGATGCCGCCATCCTTCAACGTGAGAGTATTAACGAAACTATCATCGGAAAGCGTCCATTTTGCGCCTTGAGCAATCGTAAGATTGAAACCCGTCACGTTGCCGTGATAGGAGGCATCACCTTCTAAGCCTACTGATTGCTGGTCCTTGTATTTCGGTTTTCCATTTTCATCTGTCCCGTCTTTAATTCGGTACGCCTGATAAGAACGCCCTTCCCACGAAGACGCCTTTCCCGTCAAATTGACATTTACGAAGGCATTAATCAATGCGCCGCTATTTTGACTATCCCCCGGAGCATTGGGCGTTTCAAAAACGACATCCCCTTTGAGAACAGTTGACTTCTTTCCGTCTTGATTGATGTTAACGGTCGAGTTACCTCGAACATCCATCACTTTGGTTGCCGTTACAGCCAAGTCGGAGTTAATGGTAAGACAACTGGAGGAGAAAGCAAGAAGACCCGATTCCTTTCCTGTAATTACAGTCTTGTCAGCATTAACCGTGACCGCTGTTGCTTTTTCTTTGTCTGTCGAAGTCTCCGTATTATTTTGAAGCCAAATTCCATAATCCGCATTGACAGTGAGCTCTTTGGCCTTTATGTCAATCTTCGTTCCGGCATCCTTGCCAAGAGCGATGATGCCGATAGAGGAAGATTCCGCCTTGACCTTGCCTGCGTCTATGGAAATCTGTCCACCATCCGATGCTTGAATTGCCCTTGCCTTGTAAGCCCCGCTTGCGTTTGCACTTACTGACACGTCGCCGGAGAGATTGAGCTTGACGTCTTGTCCTGACGTGCTCTGAACACGAACACCATAAGCGCTCCCGGTTTGTGATGTGGCGTACGCAGTAAGGTTATTAATCGTTGCTGTGCTTGAGAAATCATGCGTGCCGGTTGAGGATTGATAGTTGGTCGCTGAAAGTTGAAGTCCCGTTGCATTCGCACCGTTTGACTTTACAGTAAGTGTTGTAGAACCCTTTGCCTCAAGCGTTCCGCCGTCAACTTTGATTCCGAAAGCCGGCGAACCACCCGAGCGATCACTCTTCTTATCCTGCGTAAGAACAGTCGGCTTACTACTCTTAGACTCGACATTGACGTTAAGTTTTGTGCTATCGGAAAAAATTACTTTCCCGACACCATACGAGGTGCCATATGTCCCTACAAAAAGGCCTGCTGTTTCTGAGTATTGATTATCCGAAGCTTTACGCTCTGTACTGGTTGATGTCGTGAGTGTGACGCTCTCTCCGGTGAAACGCACTTCCCCTCCGTAAGAAGCAACACCGTAAACGCTCTTTCCGTTGGAGTGGGTTGACGTTGTCTCAACGGAAACATTTTTTGCCGAAATCCCGACCTTTGTATTCGAATCATTGTTCTTATCGTTAACTTGCGTATAGATTCCGACGAGAGCGTTATCTCCACCCCCTTCACCGCCGGTTGAAAGGTTTACTGTCACGGACTCGCCCGTCAAGTTGAAATTCGCTTTATCAAAGACAGCAAGCCCAAACAACTGTTGTGTCCTATCCCCTGTTTTTTCGATGGTTAGATTTGGCAGGTCGCCAGATGCACCTTTCTCTGCGCAGAGTGCGGCAATCCAGTTCTTTTCCTGATTTCCTTTTCCAAAATCACCCGTGTAACTACTTGCCGGGGTTTCGGAGCTTCCGTCCCAGATTGCATCCGCATACTCCGGTGTGTTCGCCTGAGCAAACATCGTCATCAGTCCAAGAGCCGCAACGGCAACAACCGTCTTCGTCCCTTTCTTTTGCACGGAACTCGTGATTTCATTGGCAACCATCAACCCGGCACGAGCACGGTTAAAGACAACCTTAAAAGTCTTATTCATAGAGCCCCCTTGTTAATAAGTTTTCGTTTAAACGACGGACAAATCTGTCCGACTCGAATACCCGTTTCTCGAGTCCTTCGACGCTCCGAAGTAGTTCATTCGCGTCAATCCCCGAAATCGCCGCGCCCGAAAACACGAACCCATAGCACTTCCCGAGGAAAGACTCTGAGTAAATCTCGATTTAATTTTCTCTCCAGGAAGGGGGGGGGCAAGGCTTGATATTAAACGGTTTTTTCGTGTTGTCTAAATGCAACCCCCTAGATTGCGTCAGGCGACCGAAAACCGTTCATTTTTTATTTTTTATGCTAGGCAAAAAAATTCTTGCGGCTGAAAACATTGAAACCTCGCCTCAGGTTTTGCCAAGGCGACTGGAAGCGTCAGTTTTCGTCTGCAAAGAATCGGAAACAATTCCCCATCGTTGCAACACGGTATCGGCATTCAGGATATTTTTTGACAAACGAGAGCGGAGGCGACACGCGATCTTCTTTCACTTTACATTCGATGGCGCTCATGGTTCCGTTTTCCGAAACCTCCACAATATCGACTTCATTTTGTTGTTTATCGCGCCAGAAAAACAGATTGGTTCCCGTTCGGGCGTAGTCATGGTGTTTTACGCGTTCCATGACAAAGAAGTTTTCCCATAGCGCTCCGCGTTCAGCGTTATCGCGTGCAGAAAAAGGAATGAATTTGTTGAGCGCCGCGTTGCGAATCCCCAAATCACAAAAGTAAATCTTTTTGGATTTTTTGAGTTCGTTTGCCAAATTGCGCGAATAACTGGTAAGCGTTCTGACGATAAACGACTGCTCAAGAAGCGTGATGTAACTTTCAACCGAGTTCGCCGTGAGCCCGCACCCCCGGGCAAGTCGCTCATAGGAAACTAGCCTCCCGATGTTGTAAGCCAATAACTTAACGAGGTGCACATATTTCGCAGGCTTACGAACTCGCGCCAAAGAAAAGATATCCTTGAACACAACACTTTCAAAAAGGTCACTTAAGGTTTGCTTCGCCATGTCCGGTCGGCAAATGACGTACGGATAGCATCCGAAAACAAGGCGCGCCGGGAGATCCTGCACGACATCAAGCCAGGAGTTCTCCTTGGCAAGTTCTAGAATCGAAATCGGCCAAAGTCGTTCTTGCACAAGGCGTCCGGCAGCCGATTCCATAATGCCACCTGCTAACTCTAATGAGCTCGAGCCGGTTGCAATAATCCTACAGTCAGTTCGAGCATCCACAATGCGTTTTAGCAAATGCCCGGCACTCGGAATACGTTGCGCCTCATCGATAATCAGAACGTCCAATCCTGCAAGCAAGACCTGCAAATCGGACGTGGACTTCAAATTCGTGAGCAAGGCAACGTCATCGAATTCATCACCGGTAAGTAAACGCGTACGAGCACCGGAAAAAAGCGTATTCAGAAGGGTGGTCTTGCCGATTTGACGAGCTCCGAAGAGAACAAGGGCTTTGTCACGAGGGAACTTTTGGATGGACTCAGCAATCAACCTCGGTATGTAATGGCTATCTGATATTGACTTTTCCTCATTACGATTCGTGTTTTTCCTAACTTTTCCTCATTACACTCTTGAAAAGTTAATTCTTCGAAATCAGAATGTTTCCGAATGAAACGGTAAAGTTTTCATCCGATGACTGATTCAGTTGCCAGTTCCCCCTTCTCTTGCCTGATTCACTGAACATGTTCTTCGATAGAAACCGAAATCGGTAGACCGGATTCCTTATCCCGTTGACAATGCCGATTCATGCATGGCACCCCCCGCCACTGCAAACATGGTACTTTTCGTGTGCGTACACTAACTGTACCCAAAAGGGGGGTACTTTATGCGTTCGCCTAACAGGCTAACCGAACGTACAACTTCAAGCCGACATAGAGTTTTGCGCTCATGGGCCAAGTTTTTGAACCCTGCGGGCGGCAAAAAAACTTAAACCAAACGACTGCAAATAAAAGAAAACTTAAGAAACCGGGGCTGGGTAATTTTTGTCGTTTTCTCTGGGGATAAATCTGTTCGTTTGACAAGTAAATTTTATATGACAAGATCTAAAGGTAGATCTGATATATCTTTTAATCTCTTTCCATTAATCATTATTTGCAACATTTCATATGTTGCGCAATAGCCACCTTTGTCATCGATATCTGTTAGATTTCTAATAGATTGCAATAGTTCATCTAAAGCAACATGATAAACGCAATCAACATCACCAGTGCCAAGTGCTATAGAAGCGAGTCGAGACGGCATGGGTTCTGCCGTTACAAGACAAATATGAGGCGCTCTTCCTTTTCTATTTCTTATGAATGAAAGTGCTTCAGTACGAGCATTTTGAGCTCTATCTGTTCTCAAAGTGAATTTACATGATATTGATGCATGTAATAAAGGTTTCTTATTGTTCTTTTCCCTTATTGACGTATGAAGCGCTTCATTACTATCTATTAAAAAAGCCCCATTATTTATTTTTTCATCAGATTCTGGATCTCGTGAAACAATTACATCTGGAAGGATGTCATAGTTGTTACCAATAATGGCTGCAATGTGTCCATCTTTCTTTGTTAATAGTTGGAGGTCTTGTAGATGGCAGTACTGTTCAAATTCCGAAATGCTGGCGTGAGATTGCTTAATATGCCATTTTCCAGGACGCAAATGACCAAGTGCTAAAAATGTTTTTTCGAGAAATTCTGAAATACATTTCTCAAATAAATTTCCGTTGCCTTGCCCACTATTCTTAGGTGCTGTTGGAATTGTTATCCCATGCTGTTCTAATATATCGAACATGCCTTTGGATATCGCAACAGAACCTTTGCTGGCAATATCTGCTATGCTTGGTTCTCCATTTTTAGATATAGTAAAAACGTGTTCGTTACATAATTTTTTATACAATTCAATTCTGGCATCAAAAAATTTAGCTGTCATTTGAGGGCCTCTATAATCTGTTTTCCAACGGCTACTGCAACAGGAGGTGGAAAAGCATTTCCTACTTGGCGATAACTAGTAGTTTTTCTACCCCAGAATTTCCAAGTATCAGGAAACCCTTGTAATCGTGCAACCATTCTTACTGTCAATCTTGGCATGCCTACAAAATCGACGGAGGGGGCGGAGTCGGCAATAGTTCCACCTTCCACGCCTAATTGAGCCCAAGCTTTTCTGGCTCTGGTAGGTCCGAGATCAGGGCCACCGTGTTTTTTCGACCCCCCAACAAGTGTAGGTGCGATAGCATTGGCTTTCTGCGACCATTCGTTAGCGTCCCAACCGTTCTCTTCCATCAGATCTTTTAAGGTTGCACCTACGGTTTTGGTGGTGCTTCTGTTACCAATAGGCCAGGAGAATTTTTTCCAAATATCTTTTTTTAGGGCAACTAGGATAGCTCGTGGTCTTAATTGAGGAACACCATAATCGGAAGCGTTGAGTAGACGCCATTCACCACAGTATCCCATGGAACTTAATTGATTGAGAATGTGTTTTCTATAGTCCGAGAATACAGGATCCAATAGTCCACGAACATTCTCAAGCATTACAGCGCGGGGATTCGCTTCTTTGACGATACGTAAAGCTTCGTCAAAGAGGTTGCGCTCATCTTCTGGGCCCAATTGCTTACCTGCTTTAGAAAAGGGAGGACAAGGAACACCACCAGCGACCAAGTCGATACCCTTGAATTTTGTAGCAGAGAATAAGTGAAGGTCGTCTTCTCGCACATTCCAAGTAGGACGATTCAGCCGTAATGTGACACAGGCATCCTTGTCTAGTTCCACGAGGCACACATGATCAAAACCGGCTAGTTCTAAACCTAAGGCCTGTCCACCTGCACCGGCGCACAATTCAATTGAAGTCAGTTTTTTCATAGGTATAAATAGATAACCATACTGTAACTGTACATTAGCTTTGATTGTTCCTGATTTTTGGATAAGCACAAAGAACAAGAGGCATCATTTCTTATGTTTTGGAGCGAGATAGCGGTAAGCGGTGGCGCGGCTGACACCGGCCTTCTTCACGGCTACGGAGAGCGGGACGCCTAAAGCGATCTGCTTTTCGACGGATTCGATCTGTTCCGGTTTGACGGTGCGCTTTCGTCCTTGGTAAACCCCGCGGGCTTTGGCGAGTTCAATACCTTCGAGCTGCCTGGCTCTGATCATGGAGCGTTCAAACTCGGCAAAGGCGCCCACCAACTGCAGCATGAGTTTGGCGGTGGGAGAGGCGTCTTTCCCCGCGTCGAACTCGAGCTTTTCCTTGATAAAGTGAATGGAGATGCCCTGCTGTGTGAGCGCCTCCACGGTTTTCAAGAGGTCGGAGAGGTTACGGGCGAGGCGGTCGAGACTATGGACGACGACGGTGTCGCCCTTGCGGATGAACGCCAGCATTTCCTGCAGCTGCGGTCGGTCGAGGTTCTTTCCGGACACGCGGTCTTCGTAGATTTCCTCTACTCCGGGGGCTTCGAGTTCGGTGCGCTGCCGTTCGGGGTTCTGGTCAGCGGTGCTGACCCGGATGTAGCCGATTTTCATGTCTCATAAACTGTTTGAGAAACAAAAGTGCATTCTATGGCATAAAACCATTTAAATGAAACATGAAGAGAACGCACGACCACTGCGTCGTGAGGGTGTACTAAAAAGCTATCCTCGGCTTAAAACTACTTCACATCTTGAAGCCAAGGAGACGCCCCTGTTTGCGTCTTTTCCTTGACGGTCTTTCCGGGCACCCAAACCGAGGCCGCACGCGCTTTTCCTTCGATTTTCTCAACGGTGACCTTCCAGATTAAGGCCCCGGAGAAGCGTTCTGCCATCTGCACGGCGTTTCGTTCATCGCTGTTTTCCGGGGCATAGCGATGCACCAGCGCGAGCATCGCTCGAACGCGAAGCGCCGGATCTTGAACGCACTCAACGCGTCCCGTGACGACAGCGCTTGCAAAATCCACCGAATACCATTCGGGAAGAACAAACGCCTTGGAAACAAAAAGAAGCGACACATTCGGATTGGCGAGCATATTGGTATTGCGACGCGACTCCGGGCAATTGCCCGTATGGAAATAAAACGCCCCGTCCAGATACACCGGGTTTACGGCCGTCCCGTAAGGATTGCCGGCCTCGTCGGCCGTGCTGATGACGGCGTACTCCGAAGCCGCAATCACTTCGAGCGTCTGCTCCTCATTTAAAGCGCGTTCACGGCGCCGAAGAACTCTTGACTTGGTATCGAGCATAGGATTCCCCTTTTTCTTCTGACCGAGAAATTGTAGGAAAGCGCCCGCATGAAAGCAACGACTGACTTTAAGCGTGTCCGATGGAAAGCACGACAAGGGATGCAATCGCTCCGAGAACAATTAAGAGCAAAGCGTAAAGAGCCTCTTGCCTTTTAAGAGCCGGTCGTCCGAACTCTTCTTTCAGAAGGAAAAAAGCCACAAAAAGAAACGCCGCAGCCGACACAAGCATCGCATACGGAATCAAGGTATCGGAAACGGTAAAAAGTACGGTTCCGGCAATGCCGCCGACGGGTGCAACAAGAGCGGCCAAGGCCAAAAGAAATGCCGTATGTTTTAAGCTCATGCCGAAACGCGTAAAAATCGCCGCTTGACCGATAAGTTGCGGCACCTCGTGCACGAAAATCGCAAGCGTAATGGCAATGCCGGGGCCGAGACCTGAGGTAAAAGCTGCCGCCACCAAAATCCCGTCGACAAAGTTGTGACACGACGAGCCGACAAGAATCGGAAGTGCCCGTGCGGGGCGATCTGTGCAGACTTGAGTGCGTACTTCAAAGCCGCCCCCTAAAAGAGCCGGGACGGCATGCACACGATTAACACTGTGCGTATGTCCGACAAAACGGTCGAGAAGAACATCCACGAGAGCAAAAACGGCTCCTGCCGCAACCAGAGTGCCCAAGGAAGATGCCGTCGAAACTCCCGCCTCAAGCGCCTCGGGAATCAGGTGGAAGGCTCCGATAGCAATGAGCATCCCGCAAGCTAATAACGACACAGCCCGCGCGCAGTGCGCCAAAATCCACACCGAAAGCCACAAGGCACACCCTAAGGCTGCAGCACGCGAGAGACAATTAGCGGCAAAGACCGTGAATAAAAGAAGTCCTGACATGGGGCGGCATTATAAGTTTTTTCTTTCAAAACAAAGAAAACGTTAGGATGGATACAATTTGTTTCGCTTTCGAATATTCCGTTTCAGCATTTGCCCGAGCATTTCCTTAAAGTTAGGTCCTGAAGGGTCAGTTACCTTTCTGTACATTTTCTCCTTTGGTTACTCACGGCGGGTTTGCAGACGCGACCCGCTCTTTTTTTGTGCAGTTCTTTTTCTTAAAATGACCGCACCTATAGTCTGTTGCAACAAAGGATTCCTTATGCGCACCCTGCTACTTTCCGCTCTAGCCGTTACAACGCTTGCTGCCTGCTCGGGCGCACAAAACCAAACCGAACCGACACCGGAGATTCGAAACACCAGCTGGATGATGGAAATTCCCAAGGGAGCCGATTGCGATGCGGCCCCGTACATCGAATTTACCGACAAAAAAGCCTCGGGCGACATGGGGTGCAATAGCTTTAACGCCGAGTACACCTTAAAGGGAAGTTCCCTACGTTTTAAAAACGTCGCTGCTACGTTGCGTCTTTGTGCGCCCGACTCGATGGCCCTGGAAGAAACCATGCAACGCGTCTTAAACGAGACGCATCGCATCAAACTTACTGACAACCGTCTGACGTTTTTCGATGGCGCCGGCAAACCCATTGCCACACTCGTTCCCGAGGCGATGGGGGCTTGCCGTTAAATTAATGGGCCGCTTCCCAGTTACTCGCAACTCCGACTTGCGTTAAAAGCGGAATCTCAAAGTGAGCCACACCTGCCATCAAGCGCGGGATAGCTTCCTTGACGACCTCGATTTCATCCTCAGGCACTTCGAAAACCAGTTCGTCGTGCACCTGAAGAATCAGGCGCGTTTTGAGGTTTTCTTTTCGAATCCACGCATCGACGGCAATCATCGCACGCTTGATAACATCGGCCGCCGACCCTTGAACCGGCGCATTGATGGCAGCGCGTTCGGCAGCAGCCCGGACCTGAGCGTTCGGGCTTTTTAATTCCGGAATCCACAGACGACGCCCCCAAATCGTGCGCACAAATCCTTTTTCAACGGCTTCTCGGCGCGATGTTTCCATGTACCGGGCCACCCCGGGATACCGAGCAAAATACTCGTCCATGTAGCGTTTGGCGCTCGTTCGATCAATGCCGAGGTTCTTAGCGAGCCCGAATGCACTCATTCCGTAAATAAGTCCGAAGTTAATGACTTTAGCCATACGCCGCTGCTCATCGGTCACGGCATCAATGGCAACACCGAAAACTTCGCTTGCCGTGGCGCGATGCACGTCATCGCCCGCCGTAAAGGCGGCAATCAGGCGTTTATCACCCGACAGGTGCGCCATAAGACGGAGTTCAATTTGCGAGTAGTCTGCCGAGACGATGACGCAGCCTGCCTTGGCGACAAACGCTGCGCGCACGCGGCGACCTTCTGCCGTTCGCACGGGAATGTTCTGTAGGTTCGGGTCCGAACTTGCGAGGCGCCCGGTCACGGCCGTTGCCTGTCCGAAGGTCGTGTGCACGCGCGCATCGGTCGCATCGACCATGCTCGGAAGTTTATCGGTGTAAGTGTTTTTAAGTTTCGTGAGTTTTCGGTACTCGAGAATCTGCTCGGCAATCGGGTAATCGAGCGCAAGTTCCGCTAACACCTCTTCGCTTGTCGAGGGCGTACCGCCCGACGTCTTTTTCTTGACGGGAAGCGCGAGCTTTTCAAAAAGAATGTGCGCTAGTTGCTTGGGACTAGCCGGGTTGACGGCCTCGCCGGCAAGTGTCGTAATTTTCCCTTCAATCTCACGGATTCTTGTCGCGAGCTCTTCGCTTTCTTGCGCTAAAAGACGGGTGTCAATGCAAACGCCCGTGCGCTCCATGGACCAAAGGACGGCACTCACGGGTAGCTCCATCTGACGATATAGACTCATTAAAGCCTTCTCACGAACGAGTTTTTCACTGAGAACGCTACCTAACGCCTTAATGGCCGCCGCCTCCTGCGCAAGCCACGGATAGGCCTTCGCGGAATCCACATCGGCAGCTTTTCGCCGCAAAGCCCCTTTGCCAAAAATTGCCTCCTCTTCAACTAGCGGCGTTGCTAAGTGCCGCAGCGACAAACCCGACAGCGTGTGATTCATATGCGCTTCCAAGATGTAGCTTGCGAGCATCACATCGTCGGGAATCCCTCCCAAAGTCAAATCCATGTTCGATAGCACGTGACGCGCGTATTTGGCATCGTGAAACACTTTCGGCGCTGCAGAAGAAAGCCAAGGACCCAAAAGGGCTTTCAGGGTCTCAAAGGAAAAACCACCCTGATTTTTTGTCGGCACCACATACACTTCAAGGGGCGTCACAGCAAAAGCGATTGCGGCGGCCGTATCGTGCATCGGAAGGAGTCTGTCGGCAAGAAGCGCCACGGCAACGGGGCTCTCCCTCAGGCTTAAAAGGCGCGTTGCAAGAGTTTGAAGAGCCTTGTCCGAATCGACCGTGGTAAAGGAAATTGCGCCCTCTTGGAAAACCGAAGGCACTGACATTGCCCCGCCGCTGAAAGAAAATAGGTTGGCTTGAACTCCTACCGTCGGCGCTTTGGGAGGAGCTTTTGGGTTAGGCGCGAGTGCTTTGGCTCCCTCTTTTCGCCCCGGAACGCGCATCTGCCAGCGCGCATAAAACGTAGTGAGCTCTAAGTCCGAGGCCGGGTGCAGCACCAAGTCCTTAAGATTCACGTCAAGCGCCACATCGGACTTAATTGTCACGAGGCGTCGCGATAAGTCTAGGTTCGGGATTCCCTCTCTTAAATACTCACCGATTTTGCCTTTCACGCTCGGGGCTGCCTCGATGACGCCTTGAAGCGAGCCGAATTCGCCGAGCCACTTGACGGCCGTTTTCGGTCCGCATTTATTAATGCCGGGAACGTTATCGACCTTGTCTCCCATCAGGGTTAAGTAATCGACGATGCGCTCCGGATACACGCCGTATTTGAGCTTGACACCCTCACGACCGAGGATTTCGTGGGTCATGGTATTGACTAGGGAAATGTTCTCGGTCACAACTTGCGCTAAGTCTTTATCACCCGTGGCAATAAAAGCCTCAATCCCTTCGGCAGAGGCTCGGCAGGCCAGTGTGGCCAAAACGTCATCGGCCTCCACACCCTCGATCTGCAAAAGGGGCCAACCGAGCAATTTGACCATCTGACGAATCGGCTCCAATTGCACCCGTAAGTCTTCGGGCATGGGCGGGCGATTGGCCTTGTATTCCGGGTAAATAGTGTGACGAAAGGTCTTAGCATGTGCATCGAACACGCACGCCACATAGTCAGGAGCAATCTTTGAGTACACATTTCGGAGCATCGCATGAAAGCCTTTAATGGCTCCCGTGGGCTCCCCGGAACTTGTTGTTAAGGGAGGCAGTGCGTGATAGGCTCGAAATAGGTAGTTCGATCCATCAATCAAAAGAAGTTTGGTCATATCGAAAAAAGCAAGAAATCTATCTCGAACTTTAACGGTTCAAGCCCCTTTTGTCAGGACTTGCCGGCTTGCCGAACTCCGCTTTTTTCAGCTCAAACCACATCGAGAAGCCTGTGGAATTCGGCATAATATCCTTGTTAGGATGTCACACGAATTTTTGGAGGCAAGAGATACTTATGTCTACGCGAAAAGAACGCCTTGTTACGCTTGCCGCCCTCGCTTTACTCACGCTCACGGCGGGTCTTACGTACGCCGCTTCCGAAGGGAAAGGCGCGGACGAGATGCGCTTGGAGCCTACGGCTGAAGACATGGCCAAAGCCCGCGCCGAACGCGCCAAGAAGGTCGATGACAAAGCCAACGTGTATGTCTCCGAACGCGGAACCGTCATTCGCAAAAACGTCGATCAAAACAATCACATGAAAAGCGTGACCGTCACCCCGAAGGAAACCGGCATCCCCTATACGATGGAAAACGAGACCGGAAAACCGATTGATAACGGACCGAGAGCCAACACGCGCTCGACACTCGGAACTCCAAAATTTATTGAATTTACCTGGTAAAAAATGGCTGTCTTTACCCAGTTAACCGAAAGCGAGGTTACGGACCTTTTGCGCGAGTTTTCGCTCGGAGCGTTCGCCTCCTTAACCCCGATTGCTTCCGGTATTGAAAACACCAATTACTTTTTGACAACTGAAAACGGCAAGTGGGTTTTAACCGTCTTTGAGCGCTTGTCGTCCGAGGAACTTCCCTTTTATTTGGAGCTATGCGAGCACCTCGCGAAAAAAGGGTGCCGCGTGGCTCGTCCTCAGAAAACACGCAACGGAGGTCTTTTTACATATGTGCACGGCAAACCCGTTGCCATTGCCGACTGTCTTCCCGGCCAAGAAATTACGACGGTGACCGTGTCCGAAGCCCGCTCGATGGGAGACCTTTTAGCCAAGATGCACCGAGCCGTCCGAGATTTTCCGCTCTTCCAAAAAAATCTCCGAGGTCTGGAGTGGTGGATTCAAACCGCCCCGAAAGTGCGTCCCTTTTTAAATGCCGGGCAAGAGGCGCTTTTGCAAGAAGAACTGGAACGCCAAATTGCCCTTAACAAAACCGATGCCTTCAAGGCTTTGACGGTCGGTGCCTGCCACTGTGATTTATTTAAAAATAACGCCTTAGCCGAAGGAATCGGAACCGACAAGGCTCACGTCTCGGGCGTCTTTGATTTTTATTTTGCCGGGTGCTCGCCGACACTTTTTGACCTAGCCGTCACCATGAACGACTGGTGCATCAATCCGAAAACGGGACGCTTTATTCCGGAGCTTTCTCAGGCCTTCATCGATGCCTACCACGCCGTCAACCCGTTAGGAGCCAATGAAAAGGCCTTGTGGCGCGATATGCTTCGGGCAGCGGCACTTCGCTTTTGGCTTAGCCGCCTTTTTGATTTTTATCTACCGAGGCAGGCGGCGCTTCTGAAGCCCCATGACCCGACCCATTTTGAGCGCGTCCTGACAGACCGCAGAACCTGTACCCTTCCCTGGCCGACCGAGGCGAACCGATAAGCTTTATGACACCGACCCAACACTCCGAACGTCTCGGCCCGACAGCGGGCTTTTCCTGGCTCAAAAATGCCTTAATTGCCGTGCGCCATAGGGCCGCCCGGCTTTTTCTCATCGTCTTTTTCTACACGGCAACACTCGGGCTACTGATGCTCATTCCGGCCGCAGGTCCCGTTCTGGCCGCGCTTTTTATGCCCTTCGGGACCGTGCTGATCGGATACGCCACGCGCGAAGCCATCGCTGACCGCATGCCCGACTTTTTCCCGCTTGCCCGGGCTTTTTCCGACAAGGTGCTTCGGACCGATTTAATGTCAACGGGGCTCGTGTACGCCTTCGTGCTCATTACGGCACAGGCGCTTTACGGGTATCTCGCAGAACCCTACTGGGCTCAGTGGCAAACACAAGCCAATGACCGCCTCGTGTGGGAGTCAGTTTTCGAACACTTCCCGTGGATGCCTTTAGGTGTTGCCTCGATTATCTACATTCCGGGCGTCATGGCCACGTGGTTTTCACCGCTCCTTTGTGCCGACAAGGGCATGAACTGGAAAAAAGCGCTTTTTTATTCCTTTTTCGGGTGTATCACGAACATCCTTCCGATTCTTGTGCTCGGCTTTTTGTTGGTACTCGGGGTGACGGGAATTTTCTTTGTTGCCGGGCAACTCGTGGACCTTCTCGGCCTACACTCGATTAACATGTTTATCTTCTTTCCGTTAAGTTGTCTTGTGCTCACCGTCATCTATGCGACCTACTGGCCGATGTACGAGGCACTTTTCGGCGGCACACGCGGAAAAGATTCTTTGAAGGAGGAAAAATCCTTATGACCGCTACCGTGAAACTTCCCGATCCGATTCCGATGGTCACGTCGCTCACGCAAGCGCTCGGAAAACGCCGTTCACGCCGTGAGTTTTCAGCCAAACCCCTTTCCCCGGCCTTGCTTTCCACACTTTTATGGTCGGCGGCGGGAATCAGTTCGGAAACCGGTCTTAGAACCATTCCTTCGGCGATGGATTCCCGCGAAATCGTCGTTTTCGTCTTCGATGAGCAAGGCATTTGGTTCTATGACGCCGAGAATGCCACGCTCACGCAAACGACCGAAGGCGACAAGCGCCCCGAAACCACGCTCGGTCAGTTTTTCGTGGCCAAAGCCCCGGTGACGCTCCTTTTTGCCGCCGACACAACGCGTTGCGAGAAGATTAACGGGACACGCTTGGAGCGGTGCCTGTGCGTCGATACCGGATGCATGACCATGGCAGGTCAACTCGCAGCCACAGCCCTGGGACTTGCAAGCGTTCCGCGCGCAAGTTTCGATCCGGCACGCATCACGCCCCTTTTGGGCTCGGACGGTCGCTTTACGCCGATTATGGCGCTGACGGTCGGCTATCCGGCATAACAAAGGCGCCTTTGTATGCGTGTTTTTTCGTCTGATAAAAAAGGCTCTGAGGAGACACTTCGGAGCCTTCCCGTGCCCGCTCGCCTCGATGCGGCTTTAAGCGATGCCTTTCGGACTCGACGTTCGAACTATGAGTTTTCCGACGATCCGATTAACGACAAGGATCTGTCGACGATTCTGTGGGCCGCCGACGGACGTCTGGCGAAAAAAGACGACTTAAGGACGACGCCTTCGGTTCTGCAAAAGCATTGCGTGAGCATCTATGTCGTGAAATCCAACGGCGTTTGGCTTTGGGATAACACCCGAAGAGCCTTGGTTTTCTTAATCGACAAAGATTGCCGAAAGGACGTGTGCCTGACGGACCCCTTAATCGAAAACGCTCCGGTGCACCTCATCTATGTCGCCAATCCCATCGAAACACACCGTTCGGCCGTTGATACGTTAAAGCGTCTTTTCAGGGTCAAATCGAAAGAAAGCGACCCGGCGCTCCGAGACTTTTTCAAAACGTACGGACCGGCTGTGGAAATCGGGGCTAAGGTCGAGGCCGTGTACTTAGCGTGCGCCGCTCTTTCGATTCGGTGTCTTGCACGGATGAGTTTTGACCCGAAGGCCGTTAGAAAGGCCTTGCATCTGACGGCCGGCCAACGCCCGCTTTGTGCGCAGACACTCGGCTACAAGCCGACATCGCTATTTAACATTGCGCTTTAGAGCGGCCTGCCGCGCATCGAGCCAGAAAAGCGCTCCGAGCGTTTTGGCATCGGTAATCGTCCCTTCGACGGCCATCGTGCGCACTTGAGAAATCGGCATGCGCACGACCGTTAAGAACTCATTGGAATCTAGGTGGCGCTCGCCCTGATGAAAACCGCGCGCCAAGTACACATCGATGTGCTCGTTACTGTACCCGAGGGCGTTGTGTAGCGTGCCTAAAAACGTCCACTCCGAAGCCACAAGACCCGTTTCTTCCGTCAATTCCCGCTTGGCACAAACCAAGGACGCTTCACCCGGATCGATTTTGCCGGCCGGAATCTCCCAAACGGCGTGTCCGATCGGCGCTCTCCACTGACGTTCGAGAATGACGTTGTCTTTCTCATCGATAGCCAAAATAGCACACGCTCCGGGGTGCTTGATGATGTCCCGGTGAGAAATCTGACCGTTCGGCAGACGCACCTGCTGCCGATAAAGCGGAATAAACGAATCCTTACCCGATAAAAGCGTCTCGGAGAGAACGGTTTCTTTTAAGGCGGCATCGCCCGCAATCTTATCTTTGCAATCAGACATCTTTGTAGTTCTGACGAGGTTTACCCCGCGTCATATCGTTTTTCATAATGCGCTCTTGCGTGCGCTTCCATTCTTTTTTACTTTGATCGTTGCGCTTTTCGTAAGCTTTTTTGCCGCGCGCAAGCGCCAGCGCGAGTTTGACGCGGTTATTTTTAAAGTGTAGGTCCAAAGGAACCAAGGCGTACCCGGCGCGTTCGACCTTACCGATTAGGCGCTCGATTTCCCGCTTGTGCATCAAAAGCTTACGGGTACGACTCATCTCGGGCTTTTCATGCGTGCTGATTTGATCGGCAGGCGTCATGTGGGCATTGCAAAGAAACAACTCCCCGTCTCTGACGTACACGTGCGCCAGATTAATCGTCGCCCGACCGGCCCGCACGCTTTTAACTTCCCACCCGCGCAGTACCAATCCGGCTTCAAAACGCTCCTCGATAAAATAATCGAACGTCGCCCGTCTGTTTTTAATCGGTCCAGCCATTAAAATCCTGTCCATCAAAGAGTTTCTCCGCATTTTAAAGCAAGCGCACCATGTTCATTACCGTTGCCCGATTCGATTCGACGACCAGAAAGGCTCTTTTAAGCACTCTCACGCTACCGGAAGGCACCACCTTTGCGGCAGCCCTTCAATCGCTGGGGCTTTCTTATTCCCGAGAGACAACGGGGCTCTGGTGTCATAGCGTTGCCCCTGAGACGGTCTTGCGCGCAGGCGATCGCATCGATATTGCCACACCCTTAGTTATTAACAGGGTCGAGGCGCGCCGTCTGCGTGCCAAAAAGAGCGAAAAACCCGCTAAGGCGCTCCTAGCAAGGCACGGCGGAAAACGTCAACTTGTCAAGTAGTTTTCGTGCCTATTTTTTAAGCACTCCAATAAAATCAATGCTCTGAAGGAGTCGGTATTGGAAAACTAGTTCTCTCTCCACAGATTCTGTGGAAAACATTTTTTACGAATCGCCGAACCACAGAGGTAACCGTCCACGGTATAATGCGGCGCTAACCGCCGAACGGGGGTTAGCAAAACCCCGATTAGGCCTTGAATTTTCTGCCTTTATTCTTTTCTGGGGTTTCTCATGCGCCTTCTGCAAAAAGCTCTCACCTTCGATGATGTTCTGCTCGTCCCGGCCCACTCTTGCGTTCTGCCGCGCGACGTGCAATTAAAGTCCCGTTTAACACGTAAAATCACCCTGAATCTTCCGATGCTCTCGGCGGCCATGGATACGGTCACCGAAGCTACCCTCGCGATTGCCATGGCCCAAGAAGGCGGTATCGGCATCATCCATAAGAATATGACACCCGAGCAGCAGGCTCGGGAAGTCGCTCGTGTCAAACGCCACGAAGCGGGCATTGTCGGCGACCCGATTACGGTTGCCCCCGACATGCTGATCGGCGATGTGATTGCCATGTGTGCCGAACACAAGATTAGCGGCGTTCCTGTCGTTCAGGGACAGCAGGTCCTCGGCATTGTCACCAACCGAGATCTTCGCTTTGAAACCCGCATGAATTTACCCGTCAAAGAGGTCATGACCCCGAAAGAGCGCCTCGTGACGGTTCGGGAAGGCAGTTCGCTCGAAGAAGCCAAACGCCTCATGCATGAAAATCGCTTAGAGCGCGTTCTTGTTGTCGACGGCAACTTTAACCTTAAGGGGCTCATTACCGTCAAGGATATCGTCAAGGCCACGGAACACCCCAATGCGGCCAAAGACAAGGACGGAAAACTCCTTGCCGGGGCTTCGATCGGTGTCGGAGCCGGCACGGAAGAGCGTCTGGAAAAACTCGTCGATGCCGGAGTCGACGTTGTCGTCGTGGATACGGCGCACGGCCACTCCGAAGGCGTTTTGCAGCGTGTTCGCTGGGTCAAGGAACACTACCCGAATCTTCAGGTCGTCGGCGGCAACATTGCAACGGCAGCCGCAGCGAGGGCGCTTGCCGATTGCGGCGTCGATGCCGTGAAGGTCGGTATCGGACCGGGCTCCATTTGCACGACACGTATTGTGGCCGGCGTCGGCGTTCCGCAGATTACGGCCATCAGCAATGTGGCAGAAGCCCTTAAAGACACAGATATCCCCCTTATTGCCGACGGCGGTATCCGATTCTCGGGCGACATTGCCAAGGCCTTTGCGGCCGGCGCCAACACCGTAATGATGGGCGGTATGCTTGCCGGCACCGAAGAAGCCCCCGGAGAAATCATTCTGTATCAAGGACGTTCCTACAAGTCCTATCGCGGAATGGGCTCGCTCGGAGCCATGTTCAAGGGTTCGGCCGATCGGTACTTCCAGGATAACAACTCCGGCAACATCAACAAGCTCGTGCCCGAAGGCATCGAAGGCATGGTGCCTTACAAGGGATCGGTGTTGACGATTCTGTACCAGATGGCCGGGGGTCTTCGCAGTGCCATGGGTTACTGCGGATGCCAGACCATCGATCAGATGCGTGAGAAGGCTGAATTTGTGGAAATCACAGCGGCCGGCTGGCGTGAAAGCCACGTTCACGACGTCAAGATTACCAAGGAAGCCCCGAACTACCGTCAGGAAAATTAAGTCGATTCAGACGACAAGAAATTCACCTGACTTTACCGCCCGCCACAGTCTCGTGTTGCGGGCGTTTTTTTAAATGTCGCCCCGATTAGAGCGAAACCTCGATGGCCTTTCCGATGGTGTAAAAATGCCCGCCTGCGACGTAGTGCAGCGTGCGCAAGTCATCGGGCGCCGTTTCAAAGTGAAAATGCCCGTCGCGAAAGACTCGGGTATCGGACCAGGCGGCTACACACTCGCCGGCAAATAGGTCATAGGTCTTTTCGTTAAATTCGTTCGGAATGACCTTGAAAATCATCCAGGCCACACACCCGGCAAGAAGCGGGATATCAAATCCATCCTGGTAAAAGAAGGCTGCCCCCGAGTGCTTGAGTTTTTCGGGGTCGTCGTTTTCACTGATGCTTCCGAGCGCCAAGACGGTTTTTGCAATCGATACCGTCGGAATTTGTAGCGCAAAGTACCCGCTTTTTTCGATTAAAGCACGTGTGTAATGGGTTTTATCGACGACAACCGACGCTTTGCAAGGCATTAAATCCAAGTTGCACGCCCAGGCAACGGCCAGAGCATCGACCTTGCCGTCAAATGCAGCAGAAACGACAGTGGTCGGTCCGATATTCAGGAGCCGATAGACCTTAGCCGGGTCAACCGGCGCAATCGTGTTTTTATTGATCATCTTTTCCTCACTAAAAAATTCAATAGCCGTTTGGCCGTTTCCGAATACGGGGGATCGAGCCAGCCGAATCCGGAAAATGGCGACTGATGAAAAACCGGTGTCATTCGACTCATCGCGTCAAAACCGGCTTTCCCGTGATAGGCGCCCATACCGCACGAACCGACCCCTCCGAACGGAAGTCGATTTTGGGCGTAATGCAAGAGCGTGTCGTTGACGGTTATCCCGCCGCACGGCACCGTTTGAGAGACGCGCTCAATACGTCTTTGATCCGTATCAAACCAATAAAGTGCTAAGGGCGTTTCTTCAAGTGCTCTTAATTGTGCGATTTCCCGGTCAATGTCCGTATACGACGTCAGGACAAGAGCCGGACCGAAGATTTCCTCGCGTGCGATACGACTGTCAGCGGGCGGGTCGATGACAGCCACAAGGGCCGGTCGCAACACATCGCCTGAGACAGCAGGCACGATTTCATCGCTCGTTGCGCCGAGTTCTACGGCCTCTTTGAGTAATCCGGCAACGTGACGCGCATGACGCAAATCGATGAGTGCCGAAAGAGCCCGCGGATCGGGGCAAAGCCGGCGTGCCTGGTTTTGGAGTTCGGAAAGAAACGATGCCATATCGTCTCGGTGAACGCGAACAACATCGGGAGCAATACAGGTCTGGCCGGCATTAAGGAGTTTCCCGACCAGAATGCGACGCGCAGCGTGCGCAAGATCTGCTCCTCGGGCCACAAGCGTCTGACTTTTTCCTCCGAGTTCCAAAAGAACCGGTGTCAGATGGATTGAGGCCTCTCGCATCACGGCTCGGCCGGCAACGCCCCCTCCCGTATACACAAGTAAATTAAACGGAAGCCGCGTAAATTCCTGCGCCAGATCCGGTCCGCCGCTAATCGCAGCCAACTCCGTTGCATCAAACGCGTTATCAACAAGTTCGGCTAAAAGCGTCGATGTTACGGGACTACGCTCCGGAAGTTTCATGAGAACACGGTTTCCGGCCGCCAGCGCATCGACGACCGGCGTCAGACTGATAGCAAGCGGATAGTTCCAAGCCCCGAGAACACCGATTACTCCGCGCGGGGCCGGACAAAGAGAACTTGTCGCCGGAAAAAACATCCAAGGCGTTCTTACGCGTCGCGTCCGAGACCAAACAGGACCTTGCGCGAGCATCAAATCGATTTCCGAGAGAATCTGGGAGATTTCGGCAAGATAAACCTCCTCAACGGGTTTTCCGTGAAAATCCTCGGAAACGGCCTGCGCGAGGCGATCGGCATTACCCGAAATCAGTTCCCGCAAGCGCACAAGGCGCCGACGCCTCTCTGACCAATCTTCTCGGTCGGAGGCCAGAAACGCCTTTCTTTGGTGTTCAAACAACGCTGTTAATTCTTTTTGAGAGATATTTCCCGTCTTCACAAGGCCTTGTTCCCTCCTCAGCGTAAAATGAATTTTTTCGTTCATCGGTGCAGGTACCTTATCCCGCTTCCATACTTTACGAGCATACGCCATGTTTGACAATCCGATTGCCGTAACATTTTGCGGCTATTTGTTTTTAATGATTACCTTAGGGTTTTGCGCCTACTTTTATACGCGAAATTTCAACGACTATATCTTGGGCGGCAGACGCGTAGGCGGTGTCATTACGGCGCTTTCCGTCGGCGCAAGCGACATGAGCGGATGGCTTTTAATGGGAGTTCCGGGAGCAGCCTACGCCGCCGGTCTTTGTGAAAGTTGGATTGCCATCGGACTGACGCTCGGCACGTACTTTAACTGGCGCCTGGTTTCCGCCCGGTTGCGTCTTTATACGGAACTTGAACACAACTCGCTCACTCTTCCGGACTTTTTCACGCATCGCTTCAATGACAAGAGTCGGTGGCTTCGCATCATCTCGGCCATCGTCATTTTGATTTTCTTTACGATTTACTGCTCAAGCGGCATGGTTGCCGGGGCACGCCTGTTTGAAAGCACGTTCGACATGCCCTACTCGACAGCCATCTGGCTCGGAGCTGCCGCAACGATTGCCTACGTCTTTATCGGAGGGTTTTTGGCCGTCAGCTGGACCGATGCCATTCAGGCCTCGCTCATGTGTCTGGCACTGGTGATTACCCCGATTGTCGTCATGAGCGATTTGGGCGGCTTTTCCGCCACCGTTGACCGTGTCGTTTCCATTGACCCGAACATGATCAATCTCATGCAAGGGCAGACCGTCGTCGGCGTTGTGAGTCTTCTGGCTTGGGGCTTAGGATACTTCGGACAACCGCACATTCTCGTGCGCTTTATGGCGGCCGAATCGATTCGTGTTCTTCCCAATGCACGCCGCATTTCCATTATGTGGATGATTTTCTCGCTTTCCGGTGCCGTTTCCGTGGGTTTTTTCGGAGCGGCCTTCTTTGCCGAACATGCCGATTTGGTCGGACCGGTTGCCGAAAATAACGAACGTATTTTCATCATCTTGGCACAAGTCCTCTTTAATCCCTGGATTGCCGGCATTTTGATGTCTGCCGTCCTGGCCGCCGTCATGTCGACGCTCTCATGCCAACTGCTCGTGTGCTCATCAACGCTCACGGAAGACTTTTACCGCGTTTTCTTCCGTCCGAAGGCTTCGCAGTTCGAACTCATGTGCTTCGGACGCGGCATGGTGCTTTTGATTGCTTTGATTGCCATTCTCATTGCTCTTGATCCCAACAGTCTTGTTTTCGGACTCGTCAGTTACGCTTGGGCAGGTTTCGGAGCCGCCTTCGGACCGGTGATTCTCATCGGGTTGTGGTGGAAGCGTATGAATCGGAGCGGGGCCTTAGCCGGCATGGTTGTCGGCGCGGCAACCGTCCTGATTTGGCATCACTTTGCCTGGTTCGGTCTGTATGAGATCCTTCCGGGCTTTATCCTCGCGAGTATCGCCATCTTTGTCGTCAGCCTGATGACAGAGGAACCCTCTGACGATATGAAGAAAAACTTCGAGACGGTCGCAACGGCGGTTCACGACCTGTAATCCGATTTCCGATACTGCGAAAAGGGCAATATCCTCCGGGGTGTTGCCCTTTTTCTTTTCTAAGGCGCTGTTTTCGAACCGTCCAATCCCCTCGAGGCAGTCGCAAAAAAGATTCCGTCTTTTGCGCCCTTAATTCCGGAAACTACAGAACGTATTTCGTGATAGCACTCTCAAACAGAGCAACATAGAGTGCGGCGCCGGGTCTCTGACTGAGATTCTGAAATGGACGCTTCAAAAGCCTCGAGGTATTTCCGATTGCGAACTTCTTGAGAACGCCGCTAACCACCTTAAAGAGCAACGGTGTGGTCTGACAGGCAAAAGCAACGAGAACCTGTCGGCACCCTCTTTTGAGACCGCACGCACCTTGACGCTCCGGAAAGAAACCCAAAGATTCGATTAGGAACCTGCTTTCGGCAAAGAAGTCTTCTCACGCCTCGAAGAACTCTTAGGGCTTGCTGTTGCTTGGCGTTCTGCCGCAGACTTCATGGCGACTTTTGCAGCCGAGGCTTTTCGGCTAGCCGTCGCTTTCGCCTTGCCCGAGGATTTAGCCGGCTTTTTCGGAGCCGGTGTTCCCGTGGTTTTCTCAGCTTTTTTCGCTTGAGCAACTCGAACAGCGCTTTGTTTTGCCGGCTTGGTCTTGGGTGTTGCCTTCGCAGGCTTTTTCACAGGGGCCGCTTTCGGCCTCAGACTCTTTTTCGTCGCAGAGCTCTTTTTCGAAGCGGTCGTCTTTTTGCCGGTCTTCTTTTTCTGAGTACCGGTCGCTGCAGCTTTCGGAGCAGCTTTGCCCTTACCCTCGGACTTTTTAACCTTCTCGGGCGCAGGGGCGTTTTGCGCCTTGAGGCTTGCAATCACTTCGGCCTGTTCTTTAACAAGGTCTTGCAGTTTTTTCACATCCTCGGGATTAAATCCGATGCTCTTAACTTCCCGTCCGCTGTGTGTCACATGATTCGGAAGACCAACGGACACCCCGTCTCCTAACGACTTTAGGACAACGGCACTCGGTCCGATTTGCGCATTTTCGCCAACCGTCACACCGCCCAAAATTTGTGCTCCGGCGCCGATGACGACATTGTTCTTAATCGTCAACTTGGCGTTTTCTTTGCCGATGTCGGTCCCGCCGATGGTCGCGCCCTGATAGATTGTGCAATCATCGCCGATTTGCACGGTATTGCCGATGACGACACCCATGCCGTGATCGATAAAGACGCGCCGCCCGATTTTGGCAGCCGGGTGGATGTCCACGCCGGTAAAAAAGCGCCCTAAGGAACTGACGACTCGCGCCGTGGTCGTCCAGCCCTGGATGTAACACCAGTGCGCCGCCCTGTGAAACTGCAGAGCATGAAAACCCGGATAGCACAACGCCACCTCAAGGCGGCTTTCGGCCGAGGAATCCTTCTCGTAAATCGTCTGCAAATCTTCTTTGATTAAGTCAAACATGGGGTGTGCCTCTTACGGGATTACGTGTGCCTTAATTGTATTGACGCAACGGACCCTTTTGGGGCTTTTGCCCGAAATTTTTGGCACCTCTTACGAGGCCTTTTTGGCCGCATTTCGAAGGGCATCCTTGCGCCCGATTCGCTCGCGTTTGGGGCAAATCACGGCGGCACAAATGCCCCGGAGCATATCCACGTCGCTTTGCGTTAAATGCGCGCGTGTAAAAAAGCGTCTTGAAATTTCCATCAGGTTTTTGGGCTCTTTCGGGTCAAGTGCCCCGCAGGCCATCATGGCTTTTTTCCAGTGAGCAAAAAAGCCCTCGAGAGCGGCAACACCGGCCGGCTCCTCGTGGTCGAATCGATCTTGCCACGCGTAAAGCTCTCCGGTGTGATTTTCAACCTTTAAAAGAGCGAGCTCCATTTCGTAAGCCGTAATCTGTACGGCCTGGGCTAGATTCAAACTCGGGCTCGCCGGGTTAGCAGCAATGGCAGAACACGCCTGACATAGTGCCATTTCTTCATTTGTCAGCCCCGATCGCTCGCACCCGAAAACAAAAGCAATCTTGGTTTTTGCTCCGGGCGAGTCCTTTAAAAGCGAAGCCGCCCGTAAAACGCTCGTGCGCAAATCTTCCATCGGAGGACCGAATTCGCGGTTATAACCGGAAAGCGCAAAGGCAAAAAGAACGTCGTCAAGTGCCTCCGAAAGCGTGGCAAACGATGTGGACTTTTCAAGGACATCGACCGAACTTGTAGCCAGGGCCACGGCATCGGGATGCACTCGGTACTCGGGGTGTTTCGGACAAACCACGCGCAGGTCCGTAAAACCCATGGTTTTAATCGCTCGCGCAGCCGAGCCGATGTTGCCCGGGTGACTCGGTTCTGCGAGAACAAAACACACGCGACACGACAAGTCCGATACGTCCTTCAAGATCGATTTCCTTTAAAATATTCGGCAACCGCATTCTAACTGCGCCGACCCGAAGTTTTTTCGAGCCGGCTCGTTTTATCACTGAGTACTTATTTCGTATGTCTTCGGCACAACTGGAAATCGCAACACGCGCCGCGCTTTACGCCGGAAAAATCATCAACCGCGAGTCCTTGCGACTCGACCAAATCGAAATTCGGGAAAAAGCTCAATTCGACTATGTTACGCAAGCCGATATCGATTGCGAGAACTCGATTTGCGAAACCTTGCACCGATACTTTCCGCACGACACGATTCTGACGGAAGAAAGCGGAACGAAATTTTCGGGAACCGATGAAAATCTGTGGATTGTCGATCCTTTGGACGGAACAACCAACTTTTTGCACGGGTTTCCGCAATATGCCGTTTCCATTGCCCTGACGCAGCGCGGTCGCGTTGTTGTCGGTGTGGTCTACGACCCGGTGCGCAACGAACTCTTTACGGCCGAACGCGGCAAGGGTGCGTTTTTAAATAACAAACGCATTCGTGTCTCCGGCTGTCGCGACATGGGGCGCGCGCTCATCGGAACGGGATTCCCCTTCCGTCGAAACGACAACTACACGGACTTTCTCCCGAAATTCGAACGGGTGGCACGTGCAGCGGCAGGCCTCAGGCGTGCCGGCTCAACAGCCTTAGATTTGGCGTACGTTGCCTGCGGGCGCTTAGACGGCTACTGGGAAGCCAATGTCCACAGTTGGGATATTGCAGCCGGAACACTCCTTGTTTTGGAAGCAGGAGGCCTTGTGACCGACCTATTCGGCGAAGAAAAGTTCCTGGAATTAGGCAACGTGTGCACGGGAACACCGAAGATTTTTGCCGAGCTCCTGATGAAAGTGACGGAGGCGAAAACTCCGGCCACTCCGGAAAACTAACGCCCCATGGCCGAAATTCCAACCGACAATTCGTCCTCCGGTGCTGCCGACCCGTACGCCGGGCACACGCCCTTGATGCGTCAGTACTTTGCGCTTCGCGATCAGCACCCCGGGGTTTTGCTTTTGTTTCGCCTCGGTGACTTTTACGAAACATTCTTTGACGATGCCGTTCGAATTTCGCGCCTGTTGGGTTTAACGTTAACGCGGCGAGGCAACCACAACGGAAAGCCCATTCCGATGGCCGGCATCCCCGCAAGCACCTTAGAGCAGTATCTGGCTCGCCTAGTGCGGCACGGGGAGTCGGTAGCCATTTCCGAGCAGACCGAAAGCACCGGCGCCGACAGGTCGTCAATGATGGAGCGGCGCATCGTACGCATCGTCACGCCCGGGACTCTCACCGACAATGCGCTTTTAAGTGAAAAAGCCGATTCGGTGCTTTTGGCTATTGCGCTCCCGAAACTTAAAACCAGTGAAATCGGTCTTATTTGGATCACTCTGACAAACGGTCGCTTTTGCGCCACCCACGCGTATTCGAGTGATGTAGCCGATACGCTCACCCGCATCAATCCCTCGGAAATCCTCGTGAGTGAAAAAGGGCGCGCCGTCCTTAAGGACTTGGGGCTCCCCGGAACCGTCACGGAACTTCCGGACTGGCACTTTGATGCCGAACGCGGACGAGAACGCTTAAAAAAGATGTTTTCCCTTGCCTCGCTCGAATGTTTCGGCGTTGAGCGGGACACGACGATTCTTGCCGCAGCCAATGCGCTTTTGGACTACGTCTCCGAAACACAGTGTGAAACCACGCCCTTTATCGAGCCATTGAGTTTGGAGTCGCAAAGCGCCTTTATCGGACTGACGGCTGAAACGCGACGCAATCTGGAAATCGACACCTCGCTGCATGAAGGGGACGGTCCGACCCTTTTTTCTACATTAGATACCTGTAAAACCGGCATGGGAAGCCGCCTGCTCCGGAGTTACCTGACGCACCCGGTGCGCGATGCCGTTTTAGCAAAGGAGCGCCATCAAGCCGTCGCCGTTTTGCTCAACAAAGACGCCACGGCTTTGTCGCTTGAAGACCTTCTTAAAACACTTCCCGATATTGAACGCATTGCCGGACGGATTGCGCTTAAAAGCATCCGTCCGAAGGAAGCCGCTGCCCTTCGCGATGCACTGCCGACGATTGAAAACATCGCACAGCTTCTCACAGCTCTTTCCGAAAGCGCTCTGATCTCGGAATTGACGGGGGCTCTTAGCCTCAATGCGGACTTACAAAAGACACTCAAAGACGCACTCCTAGAAGACCCGGCACCCCTTCTTCGCGAAGGCGATGTCATTCGCAGCGAAGCCGATGCGGAACTTGCTGCCTTGCGCGCGATGCGGGATAACGCCGGCAGTTTTCTCATTGATTTGGAAGCCCGCGAAAAAGAGCGCACAGGCATCTCCACCCTTCGCGTGCAATACAACCGCGTCTCGGGCTACTACATCGAAGTTTCGCGCGGACAAGCCGAAAACGTTCCCGATGACTATCGGCGGCGTCAGACCTTAAAAAACACCGAGCGTTTCATTACGCCGGAATTAAAAGAATATGAAGACAAAGCACTAAGTGCCAAAGAGAGCGCGCGGGCTTTGGAAAAAGAGCTCTGGGATCATCTTGTTGAGGCGCTTGCCGTCTATGTCGAGCCCCTTTTAGCGGCAGCCAAAACTTTGGCAACAATCGATTTGCTGGCCGCCTTTGCCCGGCACGCCTTGGAGTGCAACTGGATTCAGCCCGAGTTGACACACGCCGAGGGTCTGGAGATTCTCGGTGCGCGGCACCCGGTTATCGAAAAGACGCTCGAGCACTATGTTCCCAATGACTGCGTCCTGTGCCCCGGACGGCGCCTGATGGTTATCACCGGGCCGAACATGGGCGGAAAGTCCACCTACATGCGCTCGGTGGCCTTAATTGTGCTTTTAGCGTACGCCGGTTCGTTTGTTCCGGCTAAAGCCGCCCGCATCGGACCGATTGACAAAATTCTCACGCGCATCGGCGCCTCCGATGACCTGACGCACGGGCGCTCGACTTTCATGGTGGAAATGACCGAAGCCGCGGCAATCTTGCACGAGGCGACGGAACACTCGCTTGTCCTCATGGACGAAATCGGGCGCGGCACATCCACGGCCGACGGTTTGAGTCTGGCGGCAGCCATTGCCACGGAACTGGCGCAAAAGACTCAAAGTTGGACACTTTTTGCGACCCACTACTTCGAACTTACGGAACTTGTGCATACGCTCTCGCAAGCCGTTAACGTCCACGTGTGTGCCGAACAAAGCGGCGGATCGGTTGTTTTCCTCCATGACATCAAGGAGGGTCCTGCCAGTCGCTCCTACGGCATTGCCGTCGCAAAACTTGCCGGCATCCGTCCTTCGGTGATTCGGCGCGCGCAAACGTATTTAAAGCGTATCGAAGACAGGGCCGTTCAAATCGACGGGCAGCCGGATTTATTTGCCGGTGCACAAGACGATGTTGAGCCGACACCCAAAGAGGCCCCTTCAACCGGGAAAGAGGCCGCCTTTATTGAGGCTCTTACCCAGATTCAGGTTGATTCGCTCTCCCCGCGCGAGGCACTCAATCTTGTCTACGAACTTCAAAGCGAAGCGGCAAAACTAAAAACCAGCGAGAAGACCGACTAGCCTCCCTTTCACTCCGATTGCGGCGACCAATTTTTTCCTCTCATTTAAAGAAACGGCGTCATGTAGACGGGAAGGTAAAGAATCCCCCCTTCCCGCTTGTAGTCCTTTGTGCTGAGGATGACTTTCTCGGCAATCCTATCTGAGTATTTTTCGCAAAAATTATCCAAGGACGCATGGCGCAGGTTACTCCCCGGCTTGACCTCAATCGGACAAACCTTATTGTGACGAGCAATCAGAAAATCGATTGCGTAGTTCTTACTGCCCGACCGATTCGGGAACGTGTGATAAAAAAGTTTGTGACCGCTCGCCGTCAGCATTTGCGCCACGATATTTTCGTACAAGTAACCGAGATTTTCGGCTGTCTTATCGTTCAGTAGTTTTTGATACAGGGTGTTTTCCGTGAACGTCTTGTTTTCAAACATTAACGTGGTAAAAAGCCCCGTGTCGGAAAGAAATAACTTAAACCGATTCAAATCGATAAAAGATGCCATGGCTGCAGACGGTTGACTGGTATGCCAGGCGACAGAGACCGTCTTAGAGGACAGCAATTCGGCAATGAGATGCCCGGCGTTATTCGGGCGCCTTGTCGGAAGAACGCTCGATACGGCATAGCGTCCGGAGTTTTTATTCAGTTGTGCCGGAATGGCCTGAAAAAGCAGCGAAAGCCGACCGGAGTCATCAATCTTGTGGAAATCTTCCGTGTAAAGTCGGAGGATATTGCGTTTTACCGAGTCGACCGATTCCAAGTTGTTCGTTTCGACATACTCAGCCACGGCTTGCGGCATTCCTCCGACGAGCATATAAAGGCGCAGGAGTCGCATCATTTTCCGATGCACGGCATTGCCGGCTGCAACTTGCGCCCCTCGAAGGTGTCCGAGCAAATCATACGTATCGGTCTGACCGACGGCCCATAGAAACTCTTCAAAGTCCATGGGGTGCATGGCAACGGCTTCTTCTTCACTCGGGATGAGAATGTCTTTGACGTTTTTGCGACTAGAGATGAGCGATCCGGTCTCGATAAAGTCATAACGTCCGTCGGCGACAAAATACTTGACGGCTTGTCGTGCTTTCGGGAAAAGCTGGATTTCATCCAAAATGACAGCCGATTTGCGCGGCTTGAGCGTAATCCCCGTCACAAGTTGCAGTCGCAGGAAAAAGTAATTCAAATCGGAAACGTCTTGGAAAAGCGCTTTGATTTCGTCCGAGCAATTGGCAAAGTCAATCAGGATAAAACTCTCGTAGGCTTGCTCGGCAAAGGTCTTGACCACCGTGGATTTTCCGACGCGGCGTTGTCCTTCAATCAGAAGAGCCGTCTTACCTTGACGCCTGTTTTTCCAGGCTTGTAGTTGCTCGGAAATTTTCCTTTTAAACAGCATACCGCGCCCTCTCCTTTCAAAAAAGACGAAACTATTTTTTAGAATCTTTCAAAATTGCCGAAACAATCTACCATTATTCTTTCAAAATTGCCAAATCTCCCTTCTCTGCCCCCATTCCGTCCGTTAGCGACAGTCTGACCCGGTACGCGTCTCACAGAAAGCTGCACACCCTTAAGAGGCACACGGAGACTTCCGAAGTCCTTGAGAAAACCAATTGGCTCGGATTGAGATGTTGCTCTCGAGGGTAGTCCCGAACAAAGGGACAAAGTGCAAAAAGCAGGGCAAGACCGTATGACGCAACCGAGACGCCGGGTGTCACGCGACGGCGAGTCGTATTGAATCTGTGTCCGAAATCACAGGCTCGGAAAAAGGCGTAAACCTTACAGAACCGTTCTTTCGTCGCTCGCTTCGATATGGGGCCAGGCTGCCGTCAGGTACACCATCATCGAGTAAAGCGTCAAGGCGCACGCAATGTAAATGAGCACGGTGCCGATCAGGGCAATATCAATGCCTAAGACCGGGTCAAAATACAACAAAAACGCAATGGCCGTCATCTGGGCAATCGTCTTGATTTTCCCATAAGCATTGACTTTGACGAACTTGGCTGCTCGAATCTTGGCCATCCATTCGCGAAGCGCTGTCACGGCAATTTCCCGACCGATAATAATCAGGGCCACGAGCATGTCGATTCGGTCAAAGTACATCAAAACAACGATGGCAGAACTGACGATGAGTTTATCGGCTACGGCGTCTAAGAAAGCGCCCTTGGCCGTCATCATGTTCCAGCGTCGGGCAAGGAATCCGTCTAAGGCATCGGTTATCGCAGCTATGGAAAACATCACGCAAGCCAGTAGGTTCTTGGTATGCGCCGACATCATGGCATCGGGGAAATAAAAGACCCCGACGATTAAGGGAATAAATGCAATGCGTGCCCAGGTCAAAGCCATGGGCACGTTAAACGGCTTATGAACCGGCGATGCCATTATCAACTCCGTGAAGCTGTGCATAAATGCGAATAGCTAGTTTACGCGAGATTCCGTCGATTTTGGCGATGTCCTCAACGGAAGCATTCGTCAGTCCTCGAAAGCCACCGAACTGCGCTAAGAGCTTTTGGCGTCGCTTCGGTCCGACCCCCTCAAGATCTTCGGCTCGGCTCGTCAAGCGAGCGCGACTGCGCTTGGCACGCATGCCGGTAATAGCAAAGCGATGGGCCTCGTCGCGAATCATGGCAATGAGCATTAAAGCCGGACTTTCGGCCCCGAGCGTCAGGGGATTGCGACCGTCGGCAAAAATAAGGGTTTCCAACCCCACTTTGCGCCCCTCGCCCTTGGCCACACCGACAATCACATCCATCGGAAGCCCGAGTTCGATAAACACATCGCGCGCCATATGCACCTGCCCGCGTCCGCCGTCGACAAGAACCAGTGTCGGCAGTTTGGCTTCCCCGCGCGCCACGGGTGTGTAGCGGCGCATCAACACTTCGCGCATGGCCGCGTAGTCGTCTCCGGTCGTCACATCGGTGATGTTAAAGCGCCGATAGCGACTCGAATCCATGGCTCGCCCGTGGAATACGACACAGGACGCCTGCGTGGCCTCTCCGGCCGTATGCGAGATATCAAAGCATTCGATGCGGATATCGTCAACCTCTTCCGGCGTAAGCGACAGGTTCAACACCCGAATCAAGTCATCAATGCGGCGCTTTTCACCGCCGATTTCCGTCAGGCGCGCTTCTAAGGCAATCTTGGCTCCGCGCTCTGCCATCTCTAGCCACTTGCGGCGAATCTGCTGCGGCTCTCGCACAAGTTGCGTCTTACCGGCTAAGACATCCCCGAGGGCCCGAACCAGCGCCTCCGCATCAAGAGCATCGGAAGAAACGACCACACTCGGTAGCACTTGCTCTTCGTAGTGTTGTGAGACGAAGGCCTCGAAAACATCGGCTTTCGTTAAATCCGAGGCATCGGCAATTTTCGGGAAAAACGCATGGTCTCCTAGGTGCCGCCCGTTTCGGACCATCGCTAAATTCACGCACACAACGGACGAAGAAAGCGCTACGGCAATGATGTCCGTATCTTTCACAACCCCCGTAGGCTCGACGACCTGATCGCGCACGGCATCGGTTAGGGCCGCAATTCGATCGCGTAAAACCGCGGCCTTTTCATAGTCAAATCGCTCGCTTGCCGCATACATTTGAGTTTTAAGACCCTGAACCAAAGCACCCGATTCGCCGGAAAGAAAGCGGCACGCATCGGTCACGTCCGCCTCGTAATCGTTCTGGGTAATAGCACCGACACAGGGAGCCGAACAGCGCCCCATCTGTCCCATCAGGCACGCACGCGAACGGTTTTTAAAGACGGCCTCCTCGCAGGTTCTGATTCGGAAAACGCGCTGCAGCATCACAATGGCTTCGCGGGCGGCCGAGGCATTCGGATACGGACCGAAAAACCGGCTTTTCTTATCCAAGGCCCCGCGATAGTAGGAAACGCGAGGAAAGGGACCCACGGAAATTTTCACATACGGGTAGCTCTTATCGTCCCGAAATAAGATGTTGTACTTCGGATTTAAGGTCTTAATGAGGTTATTTTCGAGAATAAGCGCCTCGGCTTCGCTTCGCACGACCGTTGTTTCGATAGCGGCGATGTGACTGACCATAATGGCAATGCGCGGCGACAGGTCGTTTTTGTGAAAGTAGGAACTGACGCGACGATTTAAATCGCGGGCCTTACCGACATACAGGCACTGCCCTTTCTCATCGAAATACCGATAGACCCCGGGAAGATTCGGCAAAAGCGAGAGCGTTGTCTTATAGTCCTTAACACTGATTTTTTGCATTGCGTTCCTATTTTGCAAAAGGCGCGTTTTTTGTTATGCCCTGTTGTGACATCTTTTGTCGGGTCATTGATAACTTCGGAGACGCCGGCGTTGCCTGGCGCGTAGCGCAAAGTCTACAGCGCGAAAGCCCCTTTTGCGTGCGCCTTGTTATCGACAACGTCGCCAGGCTCACGCAACTTGTGCCGGCGTGCTCCCCGGATTCATCTGACCAATGCGTTGAGGGTATCCGCATCGTCCGGTGGGATGAGACCTTTGAGAAAACAGCCGATCCGGCCGATGCCGTCATCGAAGCGTTTTCATGTTTTCTTCCGGCCGCATACGAAGAAAAAATCGCCAAGCGTGTCTCTCAAGGGCGTCCGGTCTCTGTCGTTGCCCTGGACTATCTGACAGCCGAAGACTACGCCGGCGACTTTCACGGACTTGCAAGCCCGCATCCGCGTTACGGCTACCCCAAGCACTTTTTCTTTCCGGGCTTTACGCCAAAAACAGGGGGGCTGATTGTCGAGGACGATTACGAGGTGCGCCGCAAGGCCTTTACGCCGGAGAAAAAGGCGTCTTTCTTGCACGCGCTTCATATCCCCGAAAGTGATGCTCTGCGCCTTTTTCTTTTTACGTATCCGACCGTCGATACCGCCGGTCTCGCCCGGTCCCTTATCCGGTCTGGGATCCGACTCCAAGTTCTTCTTGCGCCCGGTCAAGCCCAGGAGACGTTTTTTCAGGTGTTCCGGACCTTAAATGCCGAGACCCTCACGTGTGTTAAGTTGCCGATGCTTCCGCAAAAGAACTTCGATTATCTTTTGTGGTCTTCGGACGTTCTGATTGTCCGCGGAGAAGACAGTGCCTCACGCGCTATCCTGTCGGGAAAGCCCTTTTTCTGGACGCTTTACCCGCAAAAGGAACACTTACACATCCAAAAGATGGCGGCCTTTGAAAAGACCCTGACGGACGCATTTGCCCCCGAAGCACTTTTGCGCCGCAACGCCGTCGAACGGACCTTAAACGACGGGAGCGCCGTGCCAGAAAACGCTCTTTTCGCCTACTTTCAAACTATTGAAGCGCAGCAAAAAGGAGCCGAAACATACGCTCAAAGGTGTCTTGCCCTACCGCGAGTCCCCCGAAAAATCGCAAAAATGCTCCTTGACGGGCTAAAATAACGCGTTTTGTTTTGGACGGGTCTGGAAAGGCTTCGATTTCCGGCGCCTATCGCTTTTGAAAAGGAAAGTATTTCTCATGAAAACAGCGCAAGAACTGCGTGCCGGCAACGTCTTTATGGTCGGCAAAAATCCGATGGTTGTTCTCAAGGCCGTTTACGCCAAAGGCGGACGCGGTGCTTCGACCGTCAAAATGAAGATGAAGAACCTTTTAACGAACGCCGTCTCGGAAATCGTTTACCGTGCCGACGACAAGTTCGATGACATCGTTTTGGAGCGCAAAGAGTTAACGTACTCGTACTACGCCAACCCGACGTATGTTTGGACCGATGATGAGTTCAACATGTACGACGTGGAAGAAGACACGATGGAAGAGGCCAAGAAGTATCTGACCGATACGGATGAACTTAAAGCCGAAGCGGTCTTTTACGAAGGCCGCGTCATCGGCATCGAACTACCGACGATGATTGTGCGTGAGGTGGCGTACACGGAACCTGCCGTCAAGGGCGATACGTCGGGCAAGGTCATGAAGCCTGCGAAGCTTGCGAGCGGTTTCGTGCTCGACGTTCCGGCCTTTGTGAACGTCGGTGACAAGATTGAAATCGACACACGCACAAGCGAGTACCGTAGCCGCGTGAAGTGATCGCGTGAGATAACTTGATACTCCGAGGAAAGCGGACGGCAGTCGTCCGCTTTTTCTTTACCCTCCTGCCTCTTTTGTGGTTTTTCTCCGATAGCGCGTATTCTTTCGAAAACCGCGTCCGCTTACGTCGGGGAGAAAGCCGTGAAACCCTTTTATTCACCTTCGAACTTTTCCGCGCGCCAAAAACGCGAACACGCCGAGCGTTTCTTACAGTCCTACGGCAACGACCACAATGTCCGTTTTGTGTTTGAGGGACCGGCACGCACAGACGGAAAAACCGTTTGGCTCGGCGACTATGACCCGGACGATGAAACCTTTCTGATGCGGTCTTTAGCCCACGGCATGCATGAAATGCTGCACGTGACCGACACGGACATGGGGGCTTTTCGCAAAGCCTGTGTCAATCCGCTCGCAGGATCGATTGTCAATGTATTGGAAGACGTTCGAGTCGACACGCTCGGCATGACCCGCTACCCGGGCTACCGCGTCTGGCGCGATGTGCTCACGGAATATCTCGAAGAAGCCGGGCTCCTTAAGGCCGCCGTTGACGCAGGCGACTTGACTCTCGGTGAACTCATTGCCGTTTGGCTACAGGCAGAACTTATGGCCGAGCTTCATGTCGCCTGGGCCGAGCGACACCACAAGCGCCTTCGCGATGCGCTTTTAGCGCGCATGAATCGCCAAACGGTCCTCTCTCTTTTAAAAATCGGACAGGCGGTTCACACGGCAAAAAACACGGACGATGTCAGCAAGATTGCCCGCAAAATCCTTTCTCTCTTAAAAGGGCTCGATGAAGACAATAAGGAAAGGTCCGAGCCTGACCTATTTTCCGAACCGGGGAGTGAAAGCGATGCGTTAAACCTTAAAGAACTTGCGCGTGCTGCGCGTCAAGTTCGCCCTGTCGCACCGGAGAAAGAGGCGAAAACAGAAAGTAACGCCCCGACCCGAAGCGAGACCACGGGCGGCGAGAGCTTTCCCGACTGGCCCGACGAGACCCAAGATCCGCAACTCATTGAAGACGCAAAACTATATAGCGAACGCTTTGTCGCCGAGACGGCGGCCGTCAAGCGCCTGGCGCGTGCGTTTTCACACATTCTCAGGGGCCCGACCCAGGAGGCTGTTCCCGACCGCAAAGGCTCGAGATTAACAGATGACTTTATCGGCCGAATTGCCGTCAACGACAATCGTCTTTTCATGAAAGACGTGCCGCGCAAAAAGCCCGATGCCGATGTCGTCATTCTCCTTGACCGCTCAGGATCCATGGGCGTCACGCGCATGACAAAAGCCAAGGCGGCGGTCTTTTCGCTCATGCAAGCGCTTTGCGATGTTCCCGGAATCGAAACGACCGTTGCCGTGTTCCCCGGACCCAAAAAAACACCGATTGCTCTTGTGAAAAGAAGGGAAGACTCCGAAGCGGTTTTTCGCAAACGCTTTCCCGGAATCGGGGCTTTCGGTGCAACGCCCTTAACGCAAGCCGTGCGTTTCGGCATCAAGACCCTTAAGGCTTCCCGTCACGCCAATCGCCTTCTTTTCGTGATAACGGACGGGGCAAGTCGTGCCGATGCCTTAGAGAACCTTCGGGACGACATCCTCTCTAGCGGCATCGAATCGGCGTTTTTAAATATCGATACGGACAATCCCCCGCTTTCGGACAATACGGTGTATGTGACCGAGTCCGAAGAAATCGCCGGAGCACTCCTAAAGCTATTAAAGGGTACGCGCTTTGCCAAAACGCACGGCAGGTAGCCTGGACAAAAAGCCTTCGCAAACGCCCGAAGTCAAGCGCCCTGCGAAGGCCTGAAAAGAACAAAAACCGTTAGGGCTCGCCGAACTTTTCGCGCACGCGCGCCAAGAGTTTTTCCGGCCCGAAATCATCGTAAAACTCAAAGGGCTGATGAATCCAGGGGCTGTCCTCGTACTTGACGACATAGTAGTCGGGAACAATGAGCGAGCACGCCTTGACCCAAATGGCGGCCGTACGCACTTCGGTAATGCGCGGATAGCGGTCTTTTAAGTGCTCGATGACTTTTAAAACCGTCTGACCCGAATCGCACAGATCGTCGACTAAAAGGAGTTTTCCCTTTAGGTCACTCATGCCCGTAATGTACGTGGCAATGTCCAGGTCTCCCTGAATCGTACCGGCTGCCGCACGGTACGAACTGGTCGTTAAAACGGCAAGCGGCATGGAGTTATAGACTCGGCTGAAAATGTCTCCGGGACGCATGCCGCCGCGAGCCAAGCAAAGCAAAGAATCGAACTTCCAGCCGCTTTGTACCACGCGGGCGACCAGTCGCTCGCAAAGATCGTTGTATTCAGGCCAGTCGATGTATACGTGCCTCATGGGTGTTTTTTCCTTTTTGCAGTACTCATAAAGTAAAACTGAGGGAAAGGTCGTTTCCCCCAGTTTGTTTTGAGTTCCTTAGTTAAACGGATCGTGCATGAGAATCGTCTGATTGCGATCGGGACCCGTCGAGACAAGCGCAATCGGGCAACCGGCCACTTCGCTTAAGCGCGTCAAATACGTCCGAGCCGCCTCGGGAAGTTCTTCCCAATGCGTCAGACCGAAGGTGCTTTCCTTCCAGCCCGGGAAATCCTCATAGACCGCTTCGCAACGAGCCGCCGCTTCGGCTCCGTAGGGCATGAGATCCACGGGTTTCCCGTCAACCTTGTAGCCCACACCTAAGCGAATTGTCTCCATGCCGTCCAAAACGTCAAGCTTCATGACTGCCAGACCCGTCAGCCCGTTAATCTGAACGGCACGACGCAAAGCCGCTCCGTCAAACCAGCCGCAACGACGCGGACGACCCGTCACAGCACCGTACTCGTTACCCTTAGCACGAAGTGTCTCGCCGACCTCGTCGAAAAGTTCCGTGGGGAAGGGACCTGCACCGACGCGCGTGCAATAGGCCTTGGTAATGCCGAGCACGTAATCCAAGCGGTACGGTCCGACACCGGCTCCGGCGCATGCGGAACCGGCCACCGTATTGGAACTTGTGACAAACGGGAACGTACCGTGGTCGATATCGAGCATCGAGCCCTGAGCGCCTTCAAAAAGAAAGCGCTTGCCCTCGTCCATCTGACGGTTTAAAACCGCCGAGACGTCACAGACCATGGGCTTTAAGCGCGGAGCATACGACAAAGCGCCGTCAATCACAGCCTGGGGATCGACAGCCGCTGCCCCGAGGTACTTCGTTAAAACAAAGTTGTGTAAATCGAGAACGGCACGCACGCGTTCGGCAAAATGCGCCTCGACAAAAAGGTCATCGACGCGCACCGAGCGACGGGCTACCTTATCTTCGTACGCCGGTCCGATTCCGCGACCCGTGGTGCCGATTTTCTTGGCCCCTAAGGCCGCTTCGCGCGCCTTATCCAGGGCAACGTGATACGGCAAAAGCAAGGCAGCATTGCCGGAAACACGAATACGGGATTCGGCCTCAACACCCTTACTCTTGAGTTCTGCAATTTCGGAAAAAAGCGCCTCGGGCGAAAGCACGACGCCGTTACCGATGTAGCACGTCTTATCAGCATGCATGATGCCCGAGGGAATGAGGCGTAAGACGACCTTTTTCCCGTTAATCACCAGTGTGTGTCCGGCGTTATTTCCGCCGTTAAAGCGCACGACGCCGTCGGCCTTTTCGCCGAGCCAATCGACGATTTTTCCTTTTCCTTCGTCACCCCACTGGGCTCCGACAATGACGACATTTTTCGCCATAGGTTTCTCCAAAAGTCTAAAAACAAAAAAACCGAAACTGTTACACGGTGCCGCGTTTCATAACGCCCAATCGATCACCCAAATGAAAGCTAAACCGAGCGCCACGACGGCAAAGGCGGCGGCTCGAATCGTTGTCAGGGGAAAGCGCGACATGGCACGCAAGGCATTTAACCAAGCCTGCGGAGCAATAAGCGGCATCATCCCCTCGAAAACGGCCATAAATCCCAAGGCCAGGAGAATGGTTTTCATCGGAACTGACTTCGATTTATTTAACGGCGTCCGGCTCCTTTAAATACCGGAAGAATTCGCTTGACGCATCGATGACCATCACGTCACCGTTCTTACCAAAGCTTGAGCGATAGGCTTCCAAATTCCGGTAAAAGCGCGCAAACTCCGGATTCTTTCCGAAGGCCTGCGCATAAATTTCGTTGGCACGGGCATCGCCGTCACCCTTAAGTTCCTGAGCCTGGCGGTACGCCTGCGCGAGAATCACTTCGCGCTGACGATCGGCATCGGCGCGAATCTTTTCGGCCTCGGCTGCGCCTTTACTGCGCTCTTCGGACGCCACGCGCTTGCGTTCGGCTTCCATACGGCGGTACACGGACTCGCTGATTTCCGGCGTAAAGTCCACGCGCTTAAGTCGCACGTCTACCACGTCGATACCGACTTCTTTCATACGCGCCTGCAGGGCATTGCGGATGTCCCGCATGGACTGCTCGCGCAGCTTGGACGTGATTTCGTTGACGGTCCGGCGGTTCACGGTTTGGTTCAAGACGTCGCGCAAGAGCGAAGCCATACGGTCTTCGGCCGCCCGCTCCGATCCCTGGAACGAAACCCAGTAGTTACGAGGGTCTTCAATGCGCCACTTGACGAAACTATCAATGAGAAGGTTCTTTTTCTCACTCGTTTGCACAAGGTCCGGGCTCGGCGTATCCATCGTGAGAATGCGCTTATCTAAGTAAACGACGTTTTGAAGCGGTGCGGGTAGTTTGACGTAAAGCCCCGGAATGGTCTTAACATCCTTTAATTCGCCCAAGGCAAACACCAGGGCATATTCGCGTTCACCGACGGTATACAGGCACAGCCGCGCCAGTGCGATGAGCACAAGGGCGGCAATGGCAACGGTCGAAATCAATTTCTTCATGTCTTTGTCTCCTTGTCGCTTTAGCGGTCACGCAGCCGCATTAAGGTGCGCGGGTCAAGATCGGTTGACGGTTCGCTCGAAGAGGTGTTCGTACGCGACGCATCGGGGGCAGGCTGGGAACTGACTCCCGGCGTTACCGTCGTCTGCTCACGACTTTTTTCCAAGAGCTTATCGAACGGCAGATAAAGCAAGCTATTGGAACTCTTGGTATCGACAAAGACCTTCGTGGCATTGGAGTACACATCGCGCATGGCATCGACGTACATACGGTCACGCGTGACGCGCGGCGCTTTCTTGTACTCATTTAAAATCTTTTCAAAGCGTTCGGCATCGCCCGTTGCTGTTTCCGTCACACGAGCCTTGTAGCCTTCGGCTTCCTGCTTTAAGCGCGAAGCCAAACCGCGTGCCTTGGGAACAACGGCATTGGCGTACGCCTCGCCTTCGTTAATCTGACGCTCACGGTCCTGACCGGCCTTGACCGCATCGTTAAAGGCGGCCTGAACCTGTTCGGGCGGCTGAGCATTTTGAATAGCCACGCTCATGATTTCGATGCCGGTCTTGTAGCGATCGAGCATTTCCTGCATGGCTTGCTTGACGTTCTCGACAATTTCAAGCTTATTTTCAAAGAGGACCGAGTCCATCTTCTTGCGTCCGACCACCTCGCGCATCGCGCTTTCGGCGACCTGGAAAACCGACAAATCCGGGTTACGCGTCTTAAAGAGGAAGTCTTTAGCTGCATGCGGCTTAATGCGGTACTGCACGTTAAACATCACGTCGACGATGTTTTCATCATCGGTGAGCATCAGCGCTTCCCGCAGGCGGCTCGCCGACCCGTGAATACCGACTTCGACCTTACGCACGCTGGAAATATCGACAATCTCGGCATCCTGAATAGGGTACGGAATGTGCCAGTTGAAACCGGCCGTGGCATCGCGTGTGTATTTGCCGAATGTGGTCACAACACCGATTTGACCTTCGGGAACGATGTAAAAACCAGTACCGGCCCAGAGAACAACCACAGCCGCAAACACAAGACCTAAGAACTTAAAGTTTGTCTTCGGAGCCTTGAACGCAAAGTTCGGCACGCGACGCGGCGAAGGGGGCTTATTCCCGCCGTCATCGCCGCCGCCTCCATTGCCGCCGTCCGAATCGGACGGAGCCTTGCGCGCACGGGGGTCGCCCCCGAGCACACCGCCTAAAAGCTTGTTGAAATCGTCCCAAAGTTGATCTAAATCGTTCTCGGGAGGACGGTTGCGATTGCCTCGCGAATCCTCGTCCTGCGTCGCGTGATTGTCGCGATCGTCTTCATTGTTCGGGTCCGGAGAACGGCCCCAGCGGGGGTCATTGAGCGTCATAAAACGGCATCCTTCGTTTGTAGTAAAACACAAGCGATTGTGAATCGGCAAAAACGCCGAAGCCGCACGCACGATGATGTGTCACCGGCATGCGGAAAACCCCTGCAGTTTAGCACCTTGCAAGGCGCCTTTTAAGAGCGGTCTGTGGGCGTTTTCTTTGCCCCTAAGGATAAGTCCTAAGTCCGCGGCGCTCTCGCCTTCGGGCTTCCCGGAAAAAGGCGCAGGAGCGCCACGGACTAAGACGCTCAAACCTTCAGATTCCTTTGAAGGCTCTTGCCGGCAAAACGGCGCACGATAAATGACAAAATAGCACCGTACACGGGGACAAACACCAGAAGGTTCACGGCAATCTTGAGCGTTAAATCCGCCACGGCGATTTCCGGCCAATGGGTCGCCATCCACACATCGCTCGTGCGGTAAAACGCCACGGAGTAAAAAAGGAAGGTATCGACGATGTTGCCGAAAAAGCCTGAGGCCGCCGGAGCAACCCACCACACGCGCGACAGGTACCGCCGAAACACGCGAATATCGAGGTTTTGACTGACAAAGTAGGCAACAAGGGACGCAAGGGCAATACGAAAGACAAAAAGGTTCGGCGTCAATAGGCTTGCAAATCCCTGAAAGGCGCCCTGCTCGAAAAGCACGCCCACAAGGTAACTTAAAAAGAACCCGGGAATCGTGGCCCTGCGAACAATGGCGCGCGCTTTAGGCGACCCGTAAAGCCGAACCGTCAAATCGCTTGTTACATAAATAAAGGGATAAGTGAACATCCCCCAGGTCGTCTCAATTCCCCAAAGCGTGAGCGGCAACTGCACCGCAAAGTTACTTAAAACAATCCAAAATAAGTGCAAAAAACACAAGCGGGAGACAGGAGCCCCCGCTTCTGTAAGCACCGAAGTACAACCGAGTGTCACGTGATTAAACTCCGTTTTCTTTCCGACCGAACTTTTCGCGCATCATCGGTTTAATGCCGCCGTGGCGAAGAATTTCCATCATGTACTCGGAGGGCGCTTCAACGACAAAAACCTTTCCCGTCGTCAGGTTCGTCACCGTCCCAGCCTTCAAATCGAGCTTGAGTTCGTCGCCGCGCTTGACGTTCTCGGAAAAGCCCTTGGCACACACAATGGCCGGGATTCCTAAGTTAATCGCATTGCGATAGAAAATTCGTCCGAACGATTCGGCAAGAACGGCGCCGACGCCGGCCGCTTTCAGTGTCACGGCCGCATGCTCCCGACTTGAGCCGCAACCGAAATTTGTCGAAGCGACGATTATGTCCCCGGGACGACATTCACACACAAAATTCGGGTCAACGCCTTCCATGGCGTGCTCGCCGACCTTATCGGCATCGGTAATCGTCAGAAGCGGTGCAGGATAAATCTGATCGGTATCGACGTTCTTCCCGTAGACAAACGCTTTTCCTTCTAAGAGTGTTTTCATCGCACCCTCCCTTTTAAAAAACCGCTCTCGAATCGGCAATCGCTCCGGCAAGAGCACTTGCGGCCACCGTAGCCGGCGAAGCTAAGTAAATCTCCGCCGTCTTGTCGCCCATACGCCCCGGGAAGTTCCGGTTCGTCGAAGAGATGCACCGCTCACCGCGTGCAATGAGGCCCTCATGAATTCCAAGACAGGCCGCACAGCCCGGTGTCACGAGTGTGGCGCCGGCTTCAATGAGCGTACGAATGTAGCCGGCATCGATGGCGGCTAAAAGCACTTCGCGCGACGCCGGACACACGACAAAGCGCGTGTGGTCGGCAATTTTCTTGCCGGCAACAACGCGTGCCGCCGCTTGCAAGTCTTCCAGACGCCCGCCCGTGCAAGCCCCGATGTAGGCTTGATCGATGCTCTTTCCGACGTGTTCTTCGATGTCGGCAGCATTGTCGACGCTGAAGGGAACTGCAAGTTGCGGTCCGATTTGCGAGACATCGAACGTCAGCTCTTCGGAAAAGACAAAGTCGGCGTCCGAATGCACGACACCGGCTTGCGGATTTTTAACGCCGCGAGCCTTTAAGTAGTCAAAGGTCTTTTCATCGGGCTGGATATACGCGCACTTGGCGCCCATTTCCGTTGTCATGTTACATAGGCACAACCGCTCGGAAACCGGCATGGCCGAAACGGCCGGCCCGGTAAATTCCACGCCCTTGTAAACGGCGTAATCGGCCTTAAGGGTGCCGATGATTTTTAAGATGACGTCTTTGGCAAAGACTCCGGGTTGCAGCGTGCCGTTAAGCGTAATTCGAAGAATTTGCGGCACGCGGAACCAGAGTTTTCCCGTCAAAAGAATGGTCGCCAAATCCGTTGCACCCACACCGGTTGCAAAGGCACCGAGCGCCCCGTGGGTTGTCGTATGCGAGTCGGTGATGACGATGACAAGACCGGGCTTGGACAAGCCCGAATCGATCAGGACCTGGTGGCACACCCCGCGATTGACATCCATGAGGTGACCGATCTTTTGCTCGCGACAGAATTCACGGAACTCTTTTTGGACCGTTGCCTGACTTAGGGTCGAAGGCGGTGCATAGTGGTCCATGAACATGCAAACGTTTTCCGGACGGGCGACTTTGACCCCGCCCATTTCCAAGAACGAGCGTTTGGTTTGCAGATACAAGTCGTTAATGCCGGCCCGATCGACCGTGCAATTGACGATTTGTCCGGTACGAACAGACGACTGACCCGAAGCGCGAGCCAGAATCTTCTCTATGGCGTGCATATATCCACCTGCGAAATGAGTTGAAATGCGGCAAGTAGTTTAAAGAAAACCGGCTTCGACGGCAGGGACGGATGCCTTGGAAAATTCCTCTTTTTTTGCCGCAGCATACTCGGAAAGTGCCTGACGCAGTAAGTCAAGCCCCCGGCCGCTTTTGGCGCTTAAGAAAACCGATTTCACGGCGCCCGTAACATCATCTCGCACCAACGAGGGCTCGTGGTCCGTTTTGTCAATTTTGTTAAAGACGGTAATCACCGGGACGGAGCCTGCGCCGATTTCCTCGAGCACATGCGCAACCGACTCCATTTGTTCTTCGCGCATCGGGCTTGAGATATCGACCACATGGAGTAACACGTCGGCCTGAACCGTTTCTTCGAGCGTGGATTTAAAGGCATCGATTAACTGGTGCGGAAGGCCGCGAATAAATCCGACCGTATCGCTTAAGACCACTTCGCTTTCGTCTCCGACCCACGCACGCCGTGCTGTCGTATCGAGCGTTGCAAAAAGCTGGTCAGCGGCATAGACCTCCGAGCGCGTCAAGGTGTTAAAGAGCGTGGATTTGCCGGCGTTGGTATATCCGACAAGGCTCACGGTCAGCGTCAACCCCGAGTAGCGACTGCTACGCCTCGTTTGCCGTTGACGGGAAAGCTTTTTTAACTGAGCCCGAAGCTGCTTGACACGCGAGGCAATCAAACGCCTATCAAGTTCGATTTGCTTTTCCCCGGGCCCGCCTGTCTTACTCAAACCCCCGCGTTGACGCTCCAGGTGTGTCCAGCCACGCACCAAGCGAGTCGACAGGTGTTCGAGCTTAGCGAGTTCGACTTGCAATCGTCCTTCTCCGGAACGCGCACGACGCTCGAAAATCGAAAGAATAAGCTCGGTCCGATCCATCACGCCTGTTTCAAGGGCTTTAACGAGGTTGCGTTCCTGAGCCGCTGTCAGCGTGGCATCGAAAATGACGACGTCGGCCCCGTAGGAACGCGCCAAGTCGGCAATTTCCCGAACCTTACCTGAACCCAAGAGTGTGGCAGGGTCCGGTTTATCGCGCCGAGCGCGGACAATGCCGGCCACCTCAAGCGCATCGGACTGAGCAAGTTCGGTTAATTCCTCGCTTGTATCGAAATCCGGAGTCTTACCGATGGCGACCGTCACCAAAACGGCGCGCGGCCTGACCTTTTCGGCTTGGCTCTCGTAGCGAAATCGCGTCAAATTACTTTTCCGGTGTTGTGTCTAAGTCCACGGCTCGCGACGGAACAATCGTGCTGATAGCATGCTTGTAGACCATTTGCGTGAGCGTGTTTCGCAGCATCACGACATACTGATCGAACGCAATGACTTGCCCCTGAAGTTTGATACCGTTGACCAAATAAACCGAAACGGGAACGTGTTCCTTACGTAGTGTATTAAGGAACGGATCTTGAAGGCTCTGGGCCTTTTGTGTTGTCGTTGTCGTACTCATGTTCTTTTCTCCCGCACCCGAAGGCGCGCTGTTATTTTTTCCTGAGTTTCATCCCCGGACGTTTTTAAAAACCCGAGATTGCAATACTAGACTAGGAAGCGGGGAATTGAAAATCACAAGCGCGACTGGATCTTCATAGCATCCCTAAAAAAAGAGAGTTACAGACTAAGATTAACTATTGCACCTCTTTCTTTGGACAAGTCTACGTAGAAGAACAGAAACGATGACAAGACACAGAACACCGCGAAAAGCTTTATGCGGGTTTCAGAGAATGAGACGCAAAAAAAATAAGGCAACTTGCGTTACCTTATATTTGAAAAATGGTGGCGGCGGGATTCGAACAGCCCTTAATCTATGGGGATAACTGATGTTTTGCGAATCTATTTATACCGTAGTTTATACCGTGCTTTACCCGGAAACGAAGTTGAGTTGTTAGAAAGTTCCTAATAACTCACTTCACAATCTCGGATAGCGCGTCCTTCTCTACGGCAATCCCTCTAACCAGTTCGTCACCTTCGACAAGAAGATCGATACTTTCTGAGAGAAGTCGTCGGCACTGGGCGTACTCTTCTTTAAAAGACTTTCCGGAATCGGTTGAGGCTCGCTCGGTTTGACGACTGTCTGCTGAGCGCAACCGCTCAAGGATGCGATCACGATCGCGACGAAGAGCGTCAGCATTACGATTCGCAATGACCAATTCATTAGTTGCTTTAGCCAATTTCTCTGCATAGGTTTTCTCCTGCGCGGCTACGGCCGATGCCATCTGTGCCTTTAGATCAGCGATCTGAGACTCATACTTTGCCTTCTGATACGAATAAGCTAGCCACGCCGACGATGCACACAGCGCAACTCCTACGGCAACTATTAAGTATTTTTTATAGGTTGAAAAATTGATCATGTTCGATTATCCCAACGCGCTTTGATTCCCCTGGCATCGACGTGAACAAACGTGTCATAGAGACCGACGCCTCCCCTTTCGTTTAAAACGAGACAAAGATCTTGAAGATCCGCAAGGTCTTCCTGTCGTTCCGGACGAATATCTGCTGCCAAGCCCTGGACATGGAAAGAGTTCGCAACGCCTCCGACGGCTTGATTGTGTTCTGGAGAGCGATAGGCAGAATTGACAATAATGGGACGTCCCCAGGCTTTCCGGATGCGGTTAAGCAAATGCAGCAATTCGGGACGAACGACTTTTTGGAATGGTGACGGCTTGCCGTCCCTGCTTTGCAGCTCTTTTTCGTCAAAGAAACCGTATTTCATTTCTCAGCCTCCTCGTAGCACACTTACTTGCGCTATGAAAACGGATTGATTAAGATTCGTCATCAGAGAGTTCTTTCGGATTTGACATTCCCCGTAAGAACCACTTATTAACTGGCCTCTGGTAGTAAGCGTCCCGACGATACGGGGTTAGCAGAATCCTGAGGCCTTGCTTTATCTACATATATGACAAAAACAGCGATACTTATTGACGGCGGGTTTTATCGCAAACGCGCCTTATTTCTGTGGGGCAAGAAATCCGCTACAGAGCGAGCCAACGAATTAGTTGCGTATTGCCAAGCGCATCTCAAAGATAAAGATGGAGAAGAACAACGCCAGCTCTATCGTATCTTTTACTACGATTGCGAGCCAATCGGACGACGGAGTGTTTTTCACCCGTTCCACCAACAAAACATTGACCTTGATAAGTCCGAAACTTATTCATGGTCAATTAAATTACTGGAAGAACTTCGAAAAAAAAGAAAATTTGCACTTCGTCTTGGTTCTTTATCCAATCAATGCAATTACAATTTGAGACCTGAGGCAACAAAGGCTCTCATGTCCGGAAAGAAAACACTTGATTCTTTAGAGGAGAAAGATTTCATTTTCAACGCCACTCAAAAAGGCGTTGATATGAAAATCGGCATTGACATAGCGTCTCTCGCGTATACAAAACAAGCGGATCAGATTATTTTACTTGCCGGAGACAGTGATTTTGTTCCGGCGGCAAAATTGGCACGACGCGAAGGTATTGATTTCATTCTTGACCCAATGTGGGCAGAAATTAAGCCCGATCTATTTGAACACATCGACGGGCTTAAAAGCCAATGGAAGAAGAAAGCAAATAGATAGTCGAATTACTTTTCAACCCCCTCAGCCGTACGATTTTTTCGTACGATTGAACTGCGATTTTTCAACTCTGTCAGAAAGCTCTGCAACGCTTCTGGAACGAAGTGCGGATGCACCCGGCCGATGTTTTCAAGAATGCTCAGCATCTCATTGAGGCCGAAGGCGCCCAAAAAAGCTGTTTGGATGCAGTCAAATCCTGTAATGACGTCCAGTCCGTGGGCAAGTGCGCAGACCCATAAAATGCAGAATTTTTTAACGATTCCCTGCATCCCTTTTTTTGACGTGTATTCGCCCAATTTACACGCCCGATAGACGCCTGCACAGTAGTCTGAGGTCATGATGATCAATAGCCATTCGGTCGCCAGCTCATGATTACCGAATGCTGTTCCCCAGAGCCATCCGCATATTCCGCCAATCACGTAAACAAACCGTTCCATGTAGGACGGAATAAGATTCAAAAAGATTTCACGAAGCATGGTCCGCTTATCTCCGAGCCAAAAAAACGCCCGGCAAATCGCCGGGCTTGTGTTAAGCGCAGAATTATTCTAAGAACTATATCGTATTCTACTTAAGTAAAAACCCCAATACTAGGCAATCGCCTCTGCCTTTCAAACAATTAGTAAATGGCAGTTATTCTCAGTGAAATATCTTTCCCCCAGTCGTAATAGCCTATGAGACTAGTACCTTCGCTAATCCTCCCGCTTGATAAGTGTGTGCCGTTAACCACGGACAAACGCACACTTTTTCCTGATTTAGTAACAACTAGCCCTTTAAGCTGGACTGACGTCTTATTTGCTACATCTGCCACTAGCTCCCATTGGTAAGGGTTGGAGTATATATAACAAAACAACCGATTAACCGTCCAATAGTTGCCTAAGTTGCGCGGTGACAAATCTCCTGTTTTAGTTCCTATACCGGAATATCCGTACCCTAAAGTAGCGATCTCACCTACGAACATTGTGCAAGCAGCAGACACAGTACGAGTCTTTTCCGAGAGGAGCAATGCACTTTTGTTAAGCATTGGCGCCTCCCTTGAGAGGGAACACTACCAACGGATTTCCGCATCTTTGGTTCGGTCGATGATGTAGAAAAAGTGTGCGGCAAAGTCGCTGTCCATACTGACATTCTTCAGCGTTGGCCCATAGTTGTCCCACAGACCGTCGTCGTAAATCACCTTTCCCTCCGCAAGCAATGAAATGGGAATTTTGCGACTCGGAAATCGAGAATCTAAAGCGCTCAAGCTCATAGATGTCTTGTCTTTGAAGTACATGGTCGCCATCGCACCGCCCCACCCATTGGGTATGCTCAGCATCGGCTCGCTCTTTTTCGTCGAAAGCAGTAGTGCTTCTTTCCCCAGCATTTACGCCACCTCCTCGAAGAAGGCGGCGTTGGCAACGCCTATAAATACCCGTCGGGGGGGGGCTCGAAGGTCAGTGTCCCTGTTTGGGAATACTCCTGGAGTGCAGCGAGCAGATACTCCTCTTGTCCGCTGAAGCCGCCGATCCAGAGACCTTTGGCACTACTAGCCTGATTGGCAGGAAATGTGGCGACAAAGGTGCCTTTTCCGTTAAAGACGCCGGGACGACCTATCAGTTCCTTAATTGTGATTGATAACTGAACGGTTTTCGTCGGCGTGAATGCTCCGGATTGGTTCTTTAGAACAATTCCGCCGCCGAGCATCCACCAGGAGTCCGAGGCAAACTCATATAAATACAGCCTCCCCAAGCCCATGCCAAACGTCCAATATGGGACTTTTGATAAGTGAGAATTGCGGTAGTCAGGACCATATCCGACATGCCTCCCTTCGCCGTCAAAGCTTAGGCGCATTACAACAGGTTCCTGCTTCTTGCGTTGACGCAGGCCGATTAGAACTTCTTTATTGAGCATGATTCTCTCCCAGCACTTCAGGTTTAGTCGGCCATGTAATCGTCGTCGGGAAGTCCTCTTGCTGAGGGACGTCACGAAGCGCCTGACGGTACGCTTTAACGACAACCAAACCCTCTTCAGTACTCGGATAATCGGGAAGCACATAGTAATCACACTCCGAAAGTAGTTTGTCGCGCTTGGCTACAGCACGGGATTTCAACTCATCCATCGACGGAACATACTCAGTTTGGCTGAAAGCAACTCCTAACCCACTCCAAAAGTCCACTGCAGCATTCATATCCGTCGGAGCGGGGCCGAATGCCTTGCGCTCTTTATCAAAAATTGCCTGACGAACAGCATAGTCGCTGTAGTAATCCTTACCGTCATACGCCCATTTCGAAATCATTCGCTCTGTCATTCCTTACCTCCTTACGACGGGGATGCGAAGCTCGCAATGCCGCTCGAACCGCACCAGCAGCACACGAGGATGCCACCGGCAGCAATTGTCGGTGCTGAGCCGCCCTGCCACTTCCAACTTGAACCAAGGGTAACCGTCACAGCTGCAGTCAAGCTCACAATCTTCGTCCAAGATGTGCTCGCCGATCCGTTGCTCACAGTCACGTTCGACCCCGTAACACTTGAATCTTTCGATGTCGCAGAAATCGTCGTATCCGTGCCTGTTGTTTCGTATCCGGCTAAAACGCCACGCGAACCTGTAGCGTTCAGCTTGCCGCTGATGTCCTGATGCGCGGTTAAGTATCCCGAGTCATTCGTCAGCTGCGACGTCTGCGTCGGGATGGTCGGCTTGTTCGTAAGGTCACTGTAACTTCCGCTTGTTGCGACGGTGGCTAAGTCGGCTGTCTTTGCATACTCGACCAAACTCTGATGCGCGGTTAAGTACCCGGCATCGTTTTCCAGAACGGAAACCTTTATCGGAATCAGGTCTGTTGTAGCAACGGTCTTACTGTTTAGTATCAGCGTTCCGGTAAGCGCGCCTCCGCTTAAAGAAAGCTTGTCGTCAAGAGCAACTTTGATCACCTTGTTCTGGACGGCATTTTCCGATTCGTCGGAAAGCGTCGTATCGACGGTCGGTGTTCCGGCCAAATCGGCATATTTCCCGGTTGTGGCCACTTTGGCCAAAGCCGTTTTCTCGGCCTTCTTGCTCAGTTCTGCTGTAACCGTTGCCGCATCTGCTTTTGTCTCGACAGTTTCTGTGAGCGCGTTAAGAGCGTCTGTCACGGCCTTATTACGAATCGCGTTGTTGGAGTCGGAAGAAAGCGCCGTATCGATTGTGGGCTTGTTTTGAATGTAAGCCTTTGATTCGGCATCGGTCTCTGTCCAGTCTGCCTGAATCTGGTTTTGCGATGCCTGCGTAGCGTAATACTTCGCACCGTACAGGTCTCCTTCAACGGGCGTGTCCGTCTGCGTTGCCCAAGCCTTAGCCGTGGCAATTGCCACAGCGCTTTGCGAAGCGATGGCATCTTTCTGCGCTGTGCCCTCAGCGGTCACAATGCCTTTTTGCTTCGTGCCCTCATCGGTAACCGCAGCTTTTTGGGTCGTGCCGACTTCCGTTACAGCTGTTTTCTGCTCCGTGCCGACAACTTCGACTCCGGACTTTTGCGTTGTTCCTTCGGCCTGAACAACTTGAACTTGCTGCGTGCCGGCAGCGGTAACCGCTTCTATTTGGCTCGCGCCCTCTGCTTTCACGGCCTTAACCTGTGCTCCTCCTTCGGCGGACACAGTTCCCGCTTGTGCCGTCCCTGTCGAAACAACCTCGGCCTTTTGAGCTGCGCCCTCAGCCTGTATTGCCGCAACTTGCTTGGCTCCCTCTTCCGTCACATTGGCTTTTTCAGACTTTGCCAAATTCGCGTAATACTTTGACGAGAAGTCTTCATCGGACACTTTTCCATCCGTTTTCGTAGCCCAACTCTTGGCAAGCGCTGCAGCATTCGTGGATTCCAGCGCCTTTGTGCTTGCCGTAGACGCACTTGTGGATGCTGCCATTGCCGATGTCGCGGCCTCACTTGCTTTCGTTCCGGCTGCCGTTGCGCTCCCGGATGCCGATTCGGCACTTGCTTCCGCAGCTTGTGCTTTTTCAGCGGCCGTAGAGACCGAGACCTGAGCGCTTGTAGCGGATTCCTGTGCTCCGGTTGCAGAGACTGCCGCCGCATCTTCAGAGGTTTTCGCATTCGTTGCGCTCGATGCGGCTTGCGTGGCAGACGTTTGCGCCTCTTGTGCAGCTTCCTGCGCTTGCGCTGCCGAAGACGCTGCAGCTGTTTCACTACTCGCTGCCTTGCTCTGTGCCTCAAGAACGAGAGCCTTCGTTGCCGTAATGTCGTCAAGAATCTCCTGTGCCTGCTGACGCACGGCCGAGGCTTCTTGTCCGCCTACGGTTTCAAGATTTCCAATGAGTTCCTGTAGCTTTGTTTGCAGTTGCGCAATTCCGGCCTCAATGTCCGCTCCGACTTCAGTGCCCTTGTTCGTAATCAGGATCACTTGAGCGCTTCCGGCCGCATTAATCTCTTCGATTTTCTCTGCTGTCTGTGTGACGACACCCTGAGCGGAAGTTGCTGCCGCATTAGCAGATGCCTGTGCCTGGTTTGCATAGCCCTCTGCCAGACTTGCACGTGTTCGGAAGTCTGAAAAAATGTCATTGAGCTGATGGAGATTCGTCTCACTCGGCTCCAGACCGGCACCCTCGATGACCGCCATAAACTCTTCGGTAATCATGTGGTACCAATAAGCGCCGACTTCCGTCGGCAATTTGCGCGTCGACAGATTCCCGTCTTGAGGATACCCATATGAGGGACTTTCCGGAGGAGACGGTGGCGTTGTAGACGCATCGGCAAGATAAAATCGTTTCATAAAAACTCCGCTTGAGCGTTAAATGTGGATACAGGGCAAGAGCGTTAACGCAGGAGGTTGTACCGTCGATGAGCGCCCGTAAATACCATTTGAACGAGAGGCATCAAAACCTAGAACGGCAGACTGGTCGGAGCTTTGCTTATTTCCGCCGAACCAAGCCTCTCCTGTCGGGTACAAAGCCCCCTCACTTCGAATTTGGCTATTGTGATAAGCAGTGAATTCGCGTGCCGAGAACTTTCCTGTAATGTTCGGCAGCCCCGGCGCGATCTGAGAACCGATAGATGTCGTTGCTCCCCACGGAACCCGATTGCGCAAGTCAGGAAGATTAAAAGTCGTGCTACCGTTTCCGGGACCACACGTTGTTCCAATCTTCTCAAAGAGCTTGGCATACGCCGTACGAGATACCGCTCTTCCGTCGCAAACAAGCCAGTACGCACTCGGCGCTTCTGTCGTCATAAAGTACGCAATCAGCCCGGTCGGCGTCGTCTCCAGTGCATCAATGCGTGCGTTTAACGTGGCCTTGACCTCTTCAATAATCTCCCGTATGGGCACAATTCGCGCGTCGATACTCTCACTTAGCTGTGTGAACGTGTTGCGCTCAGGCGTAATTCCGCCTCCCTTAATCGCATTGACAATTTCTTCCGTGATTGCGTTGTACCAAGCCGCCTTCGGTACCGTTGCCGGCACACCGCCTCCGGAAGACCCGTCCGTCGGGAAACCGCTCGGCGCATCGGCGGCAAATGTCGGCTCAGTTTGTACAGTATTTGCTCCGTATACCCTATCCATTTTTAACTCTCTTTGGTTGCGTTGTAGGCGATATAAAGCGTTGTGTGCGCCGGCGTGTAGCGCTTAATCAGGCACTCGATGAGTAAGTCTCCCCACCAAGCCAAAGGCTCTTTCGCATCGCCCCTGACCTCGTGGTAAGTCATCGCCGCGCCTTGAGCGCTCAAGACGTTGACACGCCATGTGTGTGGCCACATCTCGCTTGCAAGAACGTCCGTGACACGACTTCTGACCGTGTGCTTGAAGAATTCGTCAATCGTCACGATGTAACCGAAAAAGCCGGCTAAATCGACAAAGTATTTCCAATTCAAGGATCCGACAGTCTTAATCTTCCAAAGGAGAAGGTTTCGTAGCGTCGAGTCGTTGGCTTCTGACCAGGCCAGAATGCACTCATCCGGCAAACCCCATTCATCGAGCCACTCCGGGAACGTCTCGATTGCGACACGTGGGTCTGCCTCTGTCACAAGTGCTCTGGCACGCGCATCAACCCGCGCAAGCTCGGCGCCCCACACTTCAAACATCAGCGCATACAAAGACGCTGAATCACCTCTTGGCCATGCGGGTCCCGGCGGGAGTAGCTCCTTGAGCATCCCGACATATTCTTTAGCGGTTACTCCCATGTGATTGCTCCCAGCGCAAGAAGTCCGTTAGCCGAATCCGGCAGAGGGTCGCTCGTCGGAGAGACAAGTGTGTGGTCCTCTTCGCCGACGGCTGCACTAATCGCCGCACGAATGTGCGACAAAAAAACACGTCCCCCGGGCACGGCCTCTCGGGCAAATAAGTCTGTCAGCTCCCGCTTGACCGACTCTTTGACGGCGTCTGTCTCGGGGAGCAAGCTGGAAATCTTGATGGCTACAGGCTCGATTATCGGGGCGCTGACTGTCAGGTGTGCCGTGACGGGGCGTAGCGTGTCCAAGTAGTCTTTGACTTTTTGAAGCATCGCCTCATCTGGAATGATGTTTTCCATTCCGTCGCAAACAAAGCGAACCGTTACTGTCCCTTCGCCGTCTTCTTCCGGATAGCACCAAGCACGCGTCACTCCAGGAACTTCGCGAGCCCACTGCACATAGTCGGATTTCGTTCCTCCGTGCGGGACATCTCTGACGCGTGACAAGAGTCGAGACCGTAACGAATCGTCATCCTCAGCATCCGATCCACCTGAAAGTCCGACAATCGTCGCTTCGTTGTAAACCCCGACAATCGGTGAGGCAAACATCAGGACGTCGTCCTTTTCTTGGTTGCCGGAATCCCCCGGTGCCAGCGCCTCGATATCAGCAACGCCGTCTGATCCGACAGCACTTGTTGTAACGTAGCGCACGGAGTCAGTCGACTGCAGGACTGTTCCAACGGGGATGAGCACCTGCTCGGACGAAAACGAGATTTTTACACTGCCTCTTGCTTTTAATGCCGGCTTGCGCGTCACGCCGAATATCGAAGCCCATCGATCCAAATACTTGTTTTCGGCCGTATCGAAAAAGCATTGCTTGCTGATGTACTCGACAAAGCCATAAAGCCCGTGCGCGGCACCGGCTAAAACACGCCCGTAGACTTTCGCATTCGAGTGCCGTAATTGGGGAACAGTCAAGCGACTCTGGATGTCTGCATCCAGTCTGTCGATAATTGCTTTCAACTTCGGACGTTCAAAACTCATAATTCACTCCAGACGTCCGCGAACCGAGCGGACAAATTCTTTTCTCCAACCCGAACAACCTCAACCGACAAGTCAAGGCGTCCCCCTTCCCCGCGCTCTGCCGTGACATTGACCTCCGTAGCAACGCCGTCATCAATGAGCCACTGCAGGGCCTCTTGCGCATATTCCCTGGCAAGCAGCGTGACCTCTTCCGTCGTCTTCGAGCGAGACAAAAGCCATAAACGCGACCCGAATTTCTCGCCGTCATCGTCATATGTGTCCGCCCACCAGCCGTAGCGCGACATTCCGGGCAGAATGTCGTCACTTTCCGCTCTTCGCCACGAAAACAGGCTATTGATAACCGCGCGCGGCAAGTCGTCTTTCATGAAGTCGGCTAGGGTTGTTTGGTGCCCGTTGATAAACAGCTGCATCTTTTGCTCCTCTTAAGTAGAGTGCGTCCCGATAAAGAAAAACCCCGAAGAAGTTGCTACTCTTCGGGGCCTTTTTCGGTCTTTATTTGTTTCACATCGTCGGCGACGGTGTCGAACTGTCTCCGTGTTTGTGGCTGTTGTATGTTGAACGCATACCGCTCATTGAGTACGAGCCACCCTTGTCCATGACATCTCCCGTAACCTTCAGGTTCTTCGTAATCTCAACCTCGCCGTCAAGCGTGATTTTTGCTCCCTTAACTGTGGCATTTCCGGTTGTTGTGACAGTAATCGGACTGTCTTTACCCTCAACCTTAATTCCTTCACGAGAAATGTAGACTTTGCGCCCGAGATCGTCGTAAATCACAACTTCCCCGGACTTAAGGTCCGTCGGTCTGTGGCGCCTATCCGTCACAATGGCGGCAATCGTGTGCTCTCTGTCGCCTCCGAGGGAAACCGCAAGGACCTCAGCGCCGTCATGGGGTTCGCCTGTAAACCCATAGGGCTCAAAATGTTCGACAGGCTCACGAACGTCTCGGTCTAAGAGTTTGATTTGGAGCGTTCGCATCTTTCTGGCGCCGTTCTTTGCCGTCACAACACCGCGAATAATTAGGTCAAGTAGTTTCATGGCAAATTAAAGCCCCGAATTTCGGGGCTGTCAGGTTATCTTGTCCAGTCAGCGGGCTCGATTTTGCCGCTGTTCGGCTTGATGTCGTCAAGCCTTATCTTCGCTTTTTTTCTTTGCTCTTCCTGAATCTCTCGCTCGAATTGCCGTCGAGAGCTTTCCTGCAACTGAATGATTTCGTAATAGGAAAGCCCGCTGGCTTTGCCGATTTTCTCAAGCGCATCTTCAACGGCGCGCTGGTTGTCGGATCTACGGAAGTTCTCGTAGGCTTCTTCACTGACAATCAAGTCAGGGTTCTGCCAGTTCGGGATATACTCAAAACATGGATTCCCCTCTGAGTCGGTATAACTCAGGATACCCGCCATCGCTACAGAAGAGACTGCAACCAAAGAGCACAACACAAGTGTCTTTTTTACTTTGTCCATGATGCGCCTCCTATTTTTCCGCTGCCTTCTTTCACATCATCGAAGTTGACTGCCTTCGCTTTCGAATCATCGCTCGTCGCGTACACATTGAAAGAGCGTTCTGACTCAAGCGTTAATGTTGCTGTCATTCCCGCATTCATCATAGCCAACTTCACGGAAGAAACGACTCTCTCTCCCTGAAAATTCAGGCAAGCATCTGTAACTTTTATTTTCTGATTGATCTGCCACAAAACTCCGTTTGCCTGCCTCCATCCACGAACCAAATAGATCAAAATGTCTGACTTGCCCACAGAGATGTCTCGCTGTGAAATTGCATTCTTTCGCAACTCCTGTAGCGTTGAATTCCCCTGTTCCTGCGCTACACGCGTTCGCTTGCGACAGTTCTCATATCGCTCGACAGCCTTCAGTTGGTTGGCACTGACCGGGAGCTCACTAAAAGCATTAGTTGCCTGACCGAGCACTACATATTCAGAGAACAACGCCGCATGGTCCTGCGTCCGAGTGCCGGACAGGATGTTTTTCCCTGTTTCCAATGCTTCGGAGGCCACTCCGTCTGACCCCACTGCTCGAATAACAAGCTCCCCCTCTGCGTTATCCCCGATAATCAGCGAATGCTTCTGTAAGTAATTAACGATGGCAGCCCCGACTTTTTCCGTCGGCTTAATCTCAAAGTCGCACTTCTTCGAATTGCCGACCTCATCGATCACGGAGATTCCGTAAGGCTTACACACGGCCTGTAAGTTCGCCAAATGTGTTTGGCTCTTAAACGACGTCGGATAGCCGTCCGGCAAACAACATTGTTCCAAATCAACCGGCTTGCTTGCGCCACTAATGACAATGCTGATTCCTGTCGCAGAATAGCTGACCGTTTTTCGCATAACGTAACCGGTCAGGACCTTATCCGCACCGATGAAAATCTCAACGGAGTCTCCTGCATTGATGCCGTCTGTTTTATCGCCCGCTTCCGTTGCCGTCCGAGTCGCCGAGACAGAAAACGTCCTGGCCAATGACTGGAGCTTGGACGTAATCTCGACAGAGAGCCACCCTTCGTACGAACTCCCGTTGACTTTTAGCGATACAGTATTTTCAGATTGTTTATCGCTCACTTTGAATCCGTCCTACGCGTTCAATAGTTTTAACGGCCTCATCGGAACAAACCCACCGTGCGCAATGCCGTTGCGTTCGATAATTTCTGCTTCGCGCGAGGCATCGCCGTAATAGTCGCTTGCAATCACAAGGGCCGGCAAAATGTCCGTTGGCATGTACTCGACGAGTCGTGCCCTGTTTTCCGCCCTTGTTGTGATGTCTTGATAGACAGCAGAGCGGGATTCTTCCAGTGCCCGATAAACATCGTCGTCTTCGGTCTTTAGCATCTCCGAATCCAAGGCGCTCAAAATCAGATTGCGGGTCTCAATCATGTCGTCATAGGCGATAGTTGTCGCCGAGGATGTTGTGTCAACTTTGTCTCGCTCTGTCCCGACGAACGATGCTGCAGTAACGGCATTGGCCAATTCGACTGAACGAACCAACGACAGTGTTGCAACGGTCGCCTTCCGAATCTTGGATGCCGATGCTCCGGAACTCCCGACCGAGGTGTCCGAATACAGATTGAGCTTGTCGCCACGAACCAAGCGACTTACACGTCTGGCCACGTTTGACCAGGCGGCAACCGTTGAGCCGACTCCGGCAAGTGTTAGTGTGTCCATCAAACGACCGCCAAGGACTCTGGCTCCGCCGTCAATAAGCGTGAGCGTATCGGAAGCCACGTCCGCAAGTCCGTCGGCAACCCCGAATGCACCACAGATGTTTTTCAGATTCTCTTCCGAAAGTAATCCTGAAAGATTGTTTCCGACAGTCTTCTTGGCAAAGTCCGTGACGCCGGCCAAGTCAAAGTCTTTAAAAAATGCCCCCAAGGCAGATGCATTGAGCTTTTCAGCTGCCGCCTTGCACAGGGATCCTGTATCAATCAGTGAGTTCGGGAATCGGTATTCGCCGGACTCAACGAACTCCAACGTAATCGTCGCAATGCGAATCGAGTCAAAAATCGGCGATGACATCGTCTTGGGTGTGACAGTCATTGTGCCAAGCCAGGGGTCGACATACCGTCCGCTTCCTGCCTTCTCACAGGCCGAGATGATGCGCTTCATGCGTCCGATATAGTCACTTCCGCTCGTAATGGCTGTAACGGTGACCGTACGTGCTGAACGACCCAAGTCCTCGACAAAAGGCATGTCGCGCTGCGGATACTCAAAGACCTGAACACGGCGCCCGACCTTGAGAATCGTTCTTGAGACATCGAACGAAATTCCACGGAATGATGCCGGCCGAAGATTGCTCTGAAATGCCATTTGTTAATCCCCCGTCAGTAGCCCGTAGGTTTGTGGTTCAACGCTGATGCGTCCGCCCGATGCATCAACCTTCTCAACCTCAGCCTTCGTTCCCCTATCCGAAACAATCCGAACGGAAATATCTCCCGTCATCTTTGACTCGGCCACACCGGCGACCTGCCCGCCCATTCCCGAAACGGCAGGCGCCTGATAGCTCCCCGGTCCGGCAAGATTGCGGATGCCTTCAAGCGGTGCAGACAAGAACTTCGTGAACTTTTCGTACTTGTCGGCAATCCACTCCCAAACTGAGGCAAGTTTCTCTCGAATCGTGTCCCAATTCTCATAGATGGCAATGCCGGCAGCGACCGCCCCGGCTGCCAAAACGCCCCAGAGGCCAAAAGCGGCTGTAAATGCACCGCCGAGCCCGTAAAGAGCCTTCCCGAGTTTGAAGAGATCACCCAGAAGCGATGCTCCAATCAAAAGTCCGAAACCCTTGATGACATTCCCGATACCGCCGACAGCATCAATAGCTTTGCCTGTGTACTCGACGAACCGTAAAAATCCGTCCAGCACAGAGGTGAAGTCAACAGAATCAATCGCTTTAGCGAGGCCGTCAAAGATCTTTTCGACTCTTTGGGCGATGAATTCCTTATTTGCAACAATCCAGTTTTGAAACTTGAGCGTAATCTTCTCAATAATCGGCGCCAACTGTGCGGCAATGCGCACCTGGAGCGACTTCAGAACAAGTCCGAAGTCCCCGAGGACATCGCTCAAGTGTGAAGCCTGCTCAGCCGTCTCCTTGCCGATGATAATTCCGAGCTTTTCAGCCTCGGCCGCCATTTCATCAAGTCCCTCAGCACCATTTACCAGCATCGGGATTAGATTTCTAGCCATCTGCTCGCCGAAAATTGCCGTCAGAATACGCATGCGCACAGCCGGGTTTTCGTTGCGCTTGATGGCCTCTGCCAGACCACGCATAACGTCTGCGCTGCTGACAATTTGACCGTTAGCATCTCTGAGATTGATTCCAAGTCGCTTGAAAAGCGTAGCGGCCTCGGCACTCTTTCCGGACAAGGCGTTCCCCATCGTCGAAGAGAGCTTGGCCATCGCCTTTGTCATTTCCTCGGTCGACAGTCCTCCGCGCTTTGCAGCAAACTGGAGCTTTTGCAGTGCCTCAACGGAGGCTCCCGTCTTTTTGGAAGCGTCGTTGACGGATTTGCCTAACTCCGTAAACTGCGAAATAGCTCCGGTCAAGCTAAATCCCCCGGCTCCGGCCAGAGCTGAAAGCGACAAGAGGGGCGTAGCAAGACTCGATGCAAGAGACTTCGAAGCTCGGCTAATCCCCGCAAACGAGCGACCGATTTTGCCGATTCCGCGATCGACCCTCTTGAGAGCCGGACTGAGTTTATCCGTCACGGAGAGGACGGCTTTCAAACTGTACTGTTTACCTGCCATTTCGCATTTTCTCCTGCTGCCTGAGATCTTCGGCAATCCGACAGGCCTCGTTCGCCATCTCGATGACTCTGGAAATCGGCGCCTTCCTGATGTCTAAGGGCGAAACTTTCCAAAACCACGCCGTGTTGTACAAAACACGCTGCAGCTGTTTCACCCCGACACCGGCTATTCCGCTACGGTAAAAAAATCAGTGACCTTTGTCAGAAGCACGATAGCGTCCGAGGCTTTCAGTCGCCCTACAGCCTCTTCCGGAAGCCCCGTACAGCGAGAGATGTACTTTTTCATCATGGTCATCTTCTCCGCTGTCGTAGCCGCATCCTCCGGAGCACCGATCTGCGCAATATCATCGAACGTCGGCTCGGTCACAGTAACGTCTTTGACCTCGCGTCCGTCGACGACAATCGGTGTTTTGAGCTTCATAACCAACGGCCCTCCGTCCCGGTGAACTTAATGTTGACGGTCGCCCCGTCGCTCTCAAAGTTTGCCTCACCTTCGACAAACGCTTCCGAGAGTGAATACTTCATGCCGTTTGCAAACTCAACGAGAACGGTCATGTCCGATCCGGCCATAATCGCTTCAATCGGGAAGTCCGGGGTTACCAAAAAGGCTCCTTCAACAAAGGGCGCAATCGGTTCTTCCGCATAATGGACATTCCCATTCTTCGAAACAATCGGCGTTTTTGCCGAGTTTCCGAGAGGAACACTAACCGCACCCGAAATATCGAGCGTCTTACCGTCAGCCGTAACATGTACGGTCCCTGCAATTCGTGCCATGTAAGTCTCCTAGATTAAAACTGCAAGCGGAACTGATTGAGAACCGCGAAAACGCGCAACTGGTTGACCAAGTCCGGCGGCAAGAGCACGTCGACTCGATTCGGGTCATCTTCGTTACGCTCAACGATTAAGAATTTGGCAAAGAGGTCGGCATTTTCGACAATCGCCTTTTTCTCTAGTTTTGCGTAAAGCGCAATGATTTCGGATCGGATAATCGACGGCGTCACGACAGCCTGACCTGCACCAAACCGTGTTCCGTCAGAAGCCAGCTTGTGGCGCGGATACTTGCTGGTGATGCAAGAGCGAAGCTGCCGTGTCACGTAGGCCAAGGTATGTAGCGTCTCGCTATCCAAGTAGCTGTTATCCGCATCCCCGAAAGCATTCTTCTGATACGACGTAATTGCACGCTCAACACGCATGTATCCGGATTCCGTGTACTGCGTTGCAATGCCGGAATTCAGGAGCGTTTGGCGCTCCGTCAAAATAAAGCGCTTGCCTCGCGGAGCGGATGTAGCTCCCACCAGTTCCAAAGTCTGTGTCGGACGGGCCGGGTCGATGGAAATCTTCGCCGCGTTCTGGGCGCCGTAAGCCGCTAAAACTTCAATCGCCAAGCTCGGAACGTCTTTTTCAATTCCGATAGTCGTCTCGTGCCGATTGTTGCGTCCCTTGCCGAATGCCGTCAGTTCTCCGACCGTTCCACGTTTGGCCGAGTAAACATGTCCGTAAATTTGTCTCGCATAACTCCATCGCCCCGTATTGTCGTTCATGATTTCTTTGAATACGTCCAAAGAAGTCGAGTCGGCGTACGGCATCAAGATAAAGTCATACTCTTCATCGCCCATGGCCCCGTCAATTGTGCTCAGGTCAGGGTCTCCCGTTCCGCCTGACATCGCCGAGATGTTGACGGAAACCCCTTCCGGAAGCGCCTCTCCGGAGGCTAAGCCCTGGTTGTTCACAGACAGGGAAATGTCATTGCCGGCAGTGCCTTTATTTTTGGCATTGAAGGTCACAACGCCCTCGACGGCTTCGGCTGTCACGGGCAAGTCACTCTTGGCATTGACGGCACCGGCAACCGATGCCGCAATCGCTGTCGGTAAGTCCTCATCGGCCACTTCAACCGGAATGCGTTCGGCACCGACATACAGAAAGACTGTTCCGGCACCGTCGGCCTGCCCCAAGAACGTAACAGTTCCGGAGGCGGCAACGCCCGCTGTCTTGTCAGCAAGCGGAATCGCCCAGACCTCTCCGAACGAGTCGTTCTTGCGATAGACCGTATTCATCCGGGCAAGCATTGACCCGCGTCCGAAAAGTTCTTTTCCAGCCGTGTCACTCGTGACAAGCACGGGCTTACCTGCGTCGGCCTTACCGGATGCCGTCATCTGCCCGATGAGCAGCGTTTTGAGATTGCCCGCGGCCGTGTTGGCCATCGAGTTATCGATTTCTGCATAAAAAAGCGGCACACGAATGCCGCTCGGAATGGTGTTGAAAGATACAGTCATTTACTTCTCCAGGTTTATGTGAAATTTGGTCTCAATGTTCCCGTCCGGTCGGCCGTCTCCTCCGATTACATCGACATCGCCGAACATCCTCAAAAATCTCTCAAGACGCTCGATATCCGCACCGTGACGCGTATCTGCCTCGTCTATGTCGTAGTTGATGGAGAACTCCAGTTGAACCATTAGAGCTGCGCGATTCAGGGAAACAACCGACGCCCCTTCGTACTGAATCCAGTCTCGTCCGGTTGCATAGTCGTCCTGTCCAAGAATCGCCTTGAAAACATCTCGCTTTAAGTCGACAGCGTGCTCCCAGGCATTCAGTCCCTGTTCGTCTGCCTCATTGCTCACAACAAGAACGACAGCAAAGGTAAACTCGACTGTCTGCTTGTAGCGCGTCGTCGCGACAGGCTCAAACGGCGTCTCGGTTAGCGGAATGACGTACGCTGCCGGCAAGCCGTCGGAAGACGTCGATTCGGCAATTTGCGTGAATTCGGCCACTCCGAAAACGCGCCTGTTAAAAGCCGGGCACTGCTCGCGAAGTTCTTCGATAACCGGGCTTAGTTTCATTTGTCGCCTCCGATCGGGCCTGGTTTAATCGCCCCGTCAAGAATCTTTAAAACCGCTCCCTCGTACTTTGTTCGACCGTAAAGCTCCGCGGCCTGTACGATGAAGTTGTTCCGAGCTTTAGCCACCTTCTCAGACGTTGTGTTCTTCTTGTGAATGCGCTTGCCGTTCCGTTTCAGTCCGCGCCTCGGTCCGACATGTCCGTAGTAAAGTGCATACGGATAGAAGTAATTCCCGTCCGAACGTTTTCTGAACCCTGCGGTATCCCGAGCGGCAATGATTGTTGAAAAGCCTGACTTCGATGTCTTTGCCGTCACGGAAGCCTGTAGCGCCCCGGTAACTTTCCCCGGATTCTCAAAGGGCCTCGAAACCGTACGCTTTGAAATCAGTTTCCGAGCAATTTTTCGCACCTGAGAACCGATTTCACCGAGCCCTTTCCGGAGTTTTTTCTTGTCGAAATCGGCAAACTCTAATGGCTTAGCGAAGACAGCATTAAAACTAAATGTCTCGGCCATGGAGCACCTCGCACTCAAAGAGCGTGAATCGAGCCGCCGCATTGACGTCCGTTACCCGCTTAACGCGATACCGTAGCCCGTTGCAATCGACCTCAAGCTGCTTCGGAAGGTCCTGAGGACGCGTTTTGCCGGGCACTTGTCGAACAAAGATTCGATGCGTCACCGTTTCGTCGGTTTGCACGGAATCCCAATACGTCGAGCCGCCGACGACCTCCACCCTCGCCCAACATTTCCAGAGAAGCGCCGACGCGTTCTCGTGCTTTCCGGTCACCGATGGCTTCGTAATGATTGAATAAATGCTCGCACGCCGATTGAGTTGGCCAACAGTCGGAAGAATCATGCGTCACCCCGTGTAAACATTCGATAGGCATCCAAAAGATGGTCATAATTGCGCCGTCCCTGGCCGAGTCCCGACTCCGAAATCGAGCGCTTCTCGTACATGTCGGAAACCGCAAGGCAAATCCATGCACGGACAGCCGCCGGAACGTCATCGACTGTTTCGGCCAAGGCGTTTTCATCCTTGGTCTTGACAATCTCACGACCGAGAACATGCTCAGCCTGCGACGTTGCAGCCCCAATAAAAGCCTTAACGAGTTCATCATCGGCATCATGGTCCAGACGCAAATGGAGTTTTACATGAGCCAGTTCAACAGCCGGAGTCGTCATGACTTAACCCCTTGTGTGTTTCTTTGTCTTTTTGACAGTCTCGGTCTTTTCGGGAGCCGTATACAGCTTCGCAAACCCGCTTGAAATGAGCGTCCGGGCCATGCCTTCGCTCGTTTCCACCACATCTCCCTTGTTCCGCAAACCGAAGAGCGTCAAGCACTTTTGTGTAAATTCAATTCGCATTGTTAAAAGAGGGGATGTTTCCACCCCCTCCTCGCTTTCAGTTACGGACTAGCCGCCCGGCACAACCGGTGCAGCCGGCAGAGCAAACGTTCCGCCGATCATCGCCTTCGTGCGTTCGACCGCCAGGGCCAGACGACGTTCAGCACGAATCGTGTACAGATTCTTGATGAAGTCATCCTCGTTCTGCGATGCAATGTCAATCACGGTCTGCATCCGGTCATAAACCGTTGCAGCACGTGCGAAGTCGCCGGCAAGGAACTTGCCTTCGTCCATCGCTGCCGTCTGCACCACGCGCACCCCCCAAACCGTCGAGTTGGCAAAGGAATCTGCAGGCGACCCCAAGAGGTACTCGCCGTTGCTTCCCTTCAAGCCCTGCAGGGACGCCCAGTCCATCGGGTTCAGGAGAACAGCGCTCGTGCGATAGGACCAGTAGTTGACTTTCGCAAAGGACATGCGAAGCAAATCCAAAAGGTTGGCCGTCGAGCCGCCGATTTGGGCAAGCGTAAATTCTTGTGCCGTGTAGTTTCCGGTCTTCATCAAGCCGGACAGGTTCGGGCTTGTGCCGTTGCCGGAGAGAATCTGGTTCTCAACGGCAAGGTCGACGCCGTAAACCATACGGGCGTTAATGAAGGCGGCCAGCGCTCCCGCATCGTCAGCCAACTGGCGCGTAATGCGAGTCCAGTGGGCAACGACCTGCACGGGCGTCTGAGCCGTTTCCGTTTCTAGCGTGGAGGCCGGTTTCTGAGCAGCTTCGGCAACCGGAGCGGCGTTGTTCGTGAAGGACTTCTCCTTGACGTACTCAACCGAATTCTCGGAAATCGGAATGTGCGGGAAGAGGTCTTCGATGACCAATTCACGCTGTTCGAGAGCCTGAATGCCGGGCACTCGATACGGACGCAGTTGTCCGGCAGAACTCAAAATCGGATCACCGTCTGCTTTGGTGTCATAAACGACACTCACGGGCCGACGCGACGTCAAGAACGTCTTGTACGACTCCGATTTCGTTACGTATGCACCGAGAGACGCATGCACACGGTCTCCTTCCGCCTTCTGGGACTTCTGCTGAAGCTCCAAAAGCTGACGAGAGAGTTTTAACTGCACCTCACCGAGCTCGGCGACCTTCTTTGTGACCTCTTCCTGAGAGGCTTCGCGACGTTTCATCGCGTCTTGCATTTCGCCGATACGCTTGTCAATCGCATCAAGCCCGGCCAATGCCTGTTTCAATTCTTCACTCATAGGATTCCCCTAATAAAGTTAGTTCAGTGACTGCGAAACTTTCAAAATCTTCGCAACCAGTGTTTTTTCGACTTCAGTTTCGGAATCCCTCCGACGCTTTTCGTCGAGAATGATTGCTTTGGCGTTCGAAATGAATGCCATCGCGTCGGACTTCGAAAAGCCTGCATCCCGCAGCATCTCTTCCAGGTCCCTGACTGTTTTTGCACCCGGCTCAGTCTTGACAGCATGAATGCGTGCCCTATCGTCGGCCGGATACGTGCAAACAGAAATCTCTCGGAGCCCTGAGACCTTTCTGATAACGCGCCCACTCCAAATATCATCAGGGTCCTTCAATTCATAGTCGTTTTTCTTCAAAAAAATGCCCACTGAGAGGCCGTTAAGACTCCCGGCCTTAATCGCCTCCAGGACATCGCGCGCCTTTTGGATGCCGAGCGTCAAAGTCCCCTCGACATAAAGTCCTTTTTCATCCTCCTTGATGAGCGAATACACGCCGATAGGAACTTCCTCCGTTGCGTGATTCAGAAAAATCGGTAGTTTCTGGACAGATTGAATTGCCTCGGCATATGCACCCGGCAAAATCGTGTCTCCGTAACTGTCGTTTCCGTTAAATTTGGAGGCATAGCCTTTGAAAACGCCGGCTTCCCCCTCAGTCTTGACCTCTGAGACGTCAAAACCAATCGCTTTTTTCAAATAAATCGCCATGTTTTTTCCTCACTGTTTAATCGGATCACCAAGCGGTGTTTGGCTCTGCCCTAACCCTTGTTTTCCAAGCATTTCGACCGGGAACAGGTTGTTTTGGGCAGTTAGCTGGTCCGCTCCTTCAATCGGAGGTAGATTCTCTAAACGTCGCACCTCATTGCGTGTCATAAATCCGTTCTGGAGCCCCTGAGCATATGAGCTGTAGCGTGACTGAATGTTCGCCCGCTGCAGCGCATTCATCTTGAATTCGCACGTCATCGAGTCGCGTTCCGCTTCCGTCATAACTCGCTGCCGAATTGCCTGTTCAAGGGCCGTGCAAAGCGGATGAATGGTTGATCGATAGAATGATTCGACAATCGGTTCTATTCCTGTTGCCGCCGTTCCTCCGGAGCTATTAATCAGCGCCGACGGAACACCGAACCAACGCCCGATTTCATCAATCCCATACTTGCGTGTCTCCAAAAGCTGCGCATCTGCAGCCGAAAGTGAGACCTGTTGATACTTCATGTCTCCGGGCAGAACATGCAGCCAGTCTGCCGGGTCACCTGCAATCGGCGTCATGTTCGCAAAGCGCTTTTTGATTTCTCGTGTCTGTCGCTCATTTAAATCCTGGTCGATGGTCAAAATACCCTGGAGCTGGCGGCCGTTTCCGTACATCTCCGTTGCGTTTTTCTGGGCATTGACAAGTTCCTGGGTCGTCGCCTGCATGTACTCCAGTGTTGAAAGTCCGACAATTCCGTTACCCAAACCCTTCCAGTGCAAGATTTTGTCGGCCTTGTAGTACGTAATATTTCCGTCTTTCGTGTACTTGTAGACAATTTCTCCTTCGACAACGCCCACTTCCATTTGGTCTGCCGCCATCGGAATGAGAGCTACGAGTTCTCCGGTACTATCTCGCACGATTCGGGCATAGGCATTACCGCGCAGGAAGCGATTCAGTCCCATCGCAACCCAGAAGTCATGCGCCGTCATGTTCTGATTCGGCTGACGTAGCACCTGCCACAGGCGGCTTCGGCGCGCCTCCGTCTTGTTCCCCGTCTTGTCTGTCTCAAAGACCACAATCGGAATGCTCGCAATCGTCTCTGTCAGAAGCGTCACGCAGGACCAAACGGCAGAAATCTGCAGTCCCTTGTCCGGCGTGACCGGATAGACGCCCGGCAGGATGCCGATGGTCGGCTCGTTTCGCTGCGAGCCGGACGCGTCCCCGGTCGCACCACCCCAAAAGCCCGGATGAAGCAGTCTGCTGAAAAATTGTCTGATTTTCATAAGTCAAAAAACTCGTTGAGATTCGTCTTCTTTTTCGGCTCATACGTAGCAGCTCCGCGCAATGCCAGGATTGCAGCAACGGCACCGTCAATCTTGTTTTCGTGCCGTTCCTTTCTCGGAAAGATGTTGTCTTTCGCATCAATGCGTGCTTCTACGTTCCCCATCATCCACGCCATAACCGGATTGCCGTCGTGCACAATCCGACCGTCAATTACCAGAGCTTCGAGTGTCTTCATCGGGTCACTGACGTTTTGGACCGTAAAACGACACTCGAGCATCGGCGCGCCTTCATCGGAAAGCGATGTGGCGATTTGTGTCGCTTGCCACGGGTCATAGGTCACCGTCTGCACGTCAAAGCGTGACAAGTCCTCACGAATTGACTCTTCGATGACGTTCAAATCCGTCATGGCGCCGTCGGTTTCCTGGATGTACCCACTTCTAACCCAGCCCGAATACTGTGAGTTCGTGCTTGTCTCAATGGCCTTGCTCGGCAACCAGCATTCGCAAAAGAGCGCATACTTGTCCTTGCCGTCTTCTTCGAACGGAAAAAGGTACGTCTTGACCGTTAAGTCACTCTTTGACCCGATATCCAATCCGATAAAGCACGGCTGCCCTTCAAAATCGCTCAACTCAAGACCTGTTGTCTCGCAGCGCTTCCAGGCTCTCATGTCCAGCCAAGCGCTCCGAGCGGAGCACCACACATCGAGATGCTTGGTTTTGAAGTTGTTGATTGCACTCGGCAGTGTCTTTGCTTTTTGCAAAAGTGAAGTAATCACTTCCGGCCTGACTGACACTCCCCAGTTCGGATTTGCCTTTTCAAGCGCCTCCATCGAGGACCAGTCATCGCCATCGTCAATCGTGTAGATGATGGCAAACTGCGTCTCATCGTCAGCTAACCGAGAGAGTACCTTTGTGCACATCGTGCGCACTTCATAGCAGATTCCCGATGTATCAAACCCCGCTGTCGTGATACACCAGAGAAGCGAAGACCGACGCTTTCCGAGCGAGGTTTCTACAACGTCGTAGACTGCTCGCGTTTTGTGGGCGTGTAATTCGTCCACAACAGCCAAATGTGTGTTCAAACCGTCCAATGTCGAGCCTTCGGCGCTTTTGGCTTGGAACGTGCTGTTCGTGCTCGGCACATACAGGGCATTGGCCAAGACTTGCAAGCCGAACCGTTCCCGAAGAGCCGAATTGTGCTCAGCCATCACCTTGGCATCGCCGAAAACAATCTTCGCCTGATCACGTGTTGTCGCAAATGAATAAACTTCGGCACCCGGCTCATGGTCCGCGAGCAGACAATACAAAGCAACTCCCGAGGAAAGCGTAGATTTTCCGCTCCCGCGCGGAACCTCAATGTACACGCGCCTGAATCGTCGACCTCCGTCAGCCCTGCGTCTCCACCCGAAAACCGTCGTCAGAATGAAAATCTGCCACGGCTCCAAAACAACCCGTTGTCCGGCAAGCTCTCCCTTTGTGTGAGTCAAAAGCTCAACGAAGCGACAAACTCGATGCGCCTCTGGCTCACTCCACTCGTAAAGTCCCTTTTTTCCGTACTTCTTCAAGTCTTCCGTTTGGCGTTGACACGCAAGCTTTACCCACTTACAGGCAAGAATCTTCCCTATAGAAACGTCTCGCGCATACTTTTTCGCGATTGCAAGATAGTCTCTAGAGGTCGTCAAACTCATTTTTCTTAGATTCCTCTTTCGTCGGTGCTTTCATCTTGCACCGAGCAACCGGAGTGAAACCCAACTGTTGCTCACACTGCGCAAGTGCCGCCTGGAGCTTTATCAGGGCATTAAAGCCCGGTCGCGTGTTGCCGTCTTCGTCTATCCAGCCGTACCGATCAACATCGGCCTGAAGCTTTCGATAAAGCGCATAGTTCCGGCACCATCGTTCCAAGAGCGAATGATCTAAAGCCGTCAGCAGGCTTTCCGGCGCACAGGTAATCGCCAGTTCCCACGCCGATCGAGCGTCTTTCGTCAGCTCGGTCGGTGGCTGTACGGGGAGTTTCCCGTTGACCTGCAACTGCTGCCGATTTGCCCGGCACTTTTGTAGCGTCCCTTGCGCCTTTTTGATTACGTCCGGTTTAGGAAGTCGTCCCATGTCTTTTTTCAAGTAAAAGCCAATCGCCACGCAAAAGCGAGAGAAATCACAGCGATTAGGAAAAGAACAACCCACCGAAAAATCACGCCGTAAGAGGAAAGGTCTTTATCCTTTGTTGTCAAGAACCACATGGCCAATTCCTTCGCTTCTCGCGTTATAATTCTCATGTCTGAACCTGTTCTTCAGATAACAAATAACCCGCTCGGTCGCTACACCTTGCGGGTTTCTTTTTTCTTGCCATCGCGCACGCGCGCCCGAGGCTTACTTCGTTGTTTTTGCTTTGTTTTCGAGCGTTCGGATAAGTCCAAAAACTCAAAATACCGCATGCATGAAAATTTGACTAGGGCGCGGTCTAGAGCATTGATTTAAAATCATTTTTTAGGCGCCCTTACCCTTTATCCTCTACCGAATCCTCCGTCCTCGGTTGCGGTCTTACGATCATGGCATTTTTTGCACAACGGCTGCCAATTCTTTTTGTCCCAGAAAAGATTCTGGTTGCCGTTGTGAGGCTTGATATGGTCCACAACTTCGGCAGCCTTTACGATGCCTCTTGCCTCGCACATCACGCATAGCGGGTGATGCGCCAAGAAAGCTTTCGATGCCTTTTGCCACTTATACGTGTAGCCGCGCTCGTTTGCGGACTTGCGTTTCTCTTCTCGTTTCGTGCTCTTATGTTTATCGCAATACATCGTCCCGAACGGTACAGCGGTCCGGCACCCGGGATACGAGCAGAACTTAAGGAGCGGCATAGGCGTTGTTCCTGCGTGGAAATCGGCAAGGCATCAGCGTCGGAAAATCTGATGCCTGCGGTTCCCTTCTCTTAGGAGGCATGACGAGTACTCCACCCTCTTCCGACCTTCCGCCTGGATACCGAATAATGGGAATAAAAAAGCGGGAAACCATCCGTCTCCCGCTTAGACAATGCCAAAAAACCTTCCGCGCACGATAAAGGCGCCGTTAGGCGCATCTATTGGGGGTTTTCGGTTTTGTTATTCGCATTATACGAATAAATACATCCTATCGTGGTGAAGACAAGTCTTTTTCACAACGTGTTGCATATTCGCATAAAATGGATTCGGCTTTAAGAAGACTCGGGTCGTAGTCGCGGTCGAAAACCCGAGCGTATCTGGCGCGGACACGTCGTGCTTCATCGATATCTTTCACCGCTTCGTAATCTTCGACCGGGTGGCGAGTTAGGTACTCAGCCTTAAGAACAAGATACAGGCGTTCGAAGTCGGGAGACTTATGCCGTAGACGAATAATGCAAGCATCGATAAAGCGTGCATCAGCCGTATCCGGAGGTGTCGGCTTTTCTTCCTTGGGCCCGGGATTGCCGTGTTCCGCTCCGTAGCGCTGTAGGGAGCGAATGACCATCATCAAATTGCTTTCTTGACGAATGAATTTGTCACGATACACACGTGCCCAATTGCGAATGCGGGGGCGGAAATCATCTAACTCACTCATTTGTCCTCTTTTCTAAACGAAAGAAACCTGCAAATGTTTCCCTGTAGCCTCGATAGCACGATCTAATGTATCGAGCTTTGTCCGATAGCGCGGATTAATAATGCGAGTCACTTCTTGACGAGGTATGCCGAGCTTTTCCGCAATATCGACTTGACGGGTTTTTGTCTCAATCATCGCATTAATGAGCATAACCTTGATGGATTCGATTGGCGTAAGGCTAACTCCAATCTCCTCGCCTTCTGCCGCGGTCTCGTTGTCCGGATACGGGAACGTCTCTTTGTTCTCAAGTGCTTCGCTCACTAAATCCAAAAGAATCGTGTGCATGTCCTTTGATGCAGCTTCAAGCGTTTTACCAAACGCAAAAACCGACGGTGTTACGCACTCTAAAATGTAGTCGCCGTTTTCACCGCGGGTCAGGAAACAAGGATAAGTTAATTTCACGATTATTCCTCCGAAGGATTGGGCGGGGGATTTCTCCCCGCCCATGCTACTTAGAAATTAAGAGCATCCGAGCTTTTTTAAGATCTTAGCCAAAAGCTTCGGATCGTAATCATGCGTCGGGTGTCTAGCTACGTGATCAACACACTTGCCAAATGAAAGTCTCAAATGCCGCGTCCGGTCTTCGACCTTCACTCCCTTGTCCCTAAGAGCCTTGATGAATTGCGCATATTTCATCTTGAGCTCCGTTAAGTAACACTCGGATTGTAATCCTTTTTGCGTACATTTGCAAGCGTTTTCGTTTACTCGAACCTGTCCGCACAACCGAGCAAATTCGAGTTCGTCTTCGCCCAGAACTTGTAGCAATCAAGGTCTTTAGGCCCGAAACCCAATTTCTCAAGATTTCTCTCTAGAAGCGCTAGATGCAAATCGTGCACGGCCTCCCAGAAGTGAGGCGCATACGGAGAGTTAACCGAGTACAAAAAGTCGCTAAATCGCTCAAGGTCTTTTCGGAAGAGATAGCGCCAGCAGTAGACGAATGTCTGCATACGCTCAAGAAAGTCCTCGGTAACGGTGAATGTTTTTTTATCGGACTGCTTATGCTCTTCCGTCTTTTCGGGAACAGTCAGGCTAAGCGTCTCGATAAACTTCAGACATTCCTCGAATTTCGAGCGCGGCAAGAGCGAGTACTTCGGGATGCGATAGCGTGCCTTAATCGCCCGATAAATGGCTTGAAAGGATTCTCTATTCTTTTGAGCGCGCTTAGCAACGGCTTGTTGGATGTAAAACTGTTCCTCGGAAGTGAGTGTCGCCAACGGAATGGCTTGCGCTTTTAGCGTCGCTTCCATATGGTTAAACGCATCAATGTATGCCCATTTGAAGGCTTGAGCCTTTTTACCTGTAAAGCCCATCGCAAGGAAAGTAAAACCGTCGCGTGTCAGCCGATAGGCTTTTGATTGGATGGGAGCGCCTCCGTTAGGATTTGCGCGAGTCACCACCGTCTGCGCAAAATTGCGCAGACGCTCGGAAGGCGTTCTTGAAATTAGCGTTTCGATTGTCCGAATAACGTCGTTATGACGCTTTTCAAAAAAATCGGCAACGTCTGTAGAAAGAGTAGTGACGACACCGTCAGAAACGGTGACGACAGGGGCGTTTTGATTAGACATAAAAGTCTCCTGTTAAGCAGTTTTAACTCCTGCGACCATCCGCCAAGATGGAGGGCAGGACTTGCGGGTTGGCGGACCGCTAACAGGAACGGCGCATCTTTCGATGCCCCGCAAGCCCGCCCGTAAAGGAGACTTGCGACGAGGTGGTGTTTTGCCACCCCCTTTGCGCATAACCGACAAAAAAGCCGCATTCGACAATCCGGCGGCTACGCGCCTGTTAAACGGGCCGCCAAGCCCGCGCTTCGATTTAGAAGCGAAGTCATTATACGGTTTTTTGTACGGAGTTCTCAGACTGTGAAAACTTTGATGTTTATCTCGTCTTTTTCTGCATAAAACTTCTGAACAATCAACCCGGCAACCTGCGCGTCATCCTCATAAACAATCCCGTTCATGGCATCCAAAATTGCCTTTGCCACGTTGTCCGTATCGGGCTTTTTCGAGCAAAACGCGCCAAAAACGTCGCTACGGCGTTTCCGAGACCACGATAATGGGGGAACTAGGGAGACCGTTATCTGAACGAATAGCGCGCATCCTGACGCGACCGGGAGGCATTGGCACACGGCTTGCTTTGCCGACCAACTGACGAGGTTTTCAAATTCCCGCGTTTTTGCCGGCGTGTAGGCTTGTGCATACCCGAATCGGGTCGTAATCCGAGGACGCCCTTTACCGACCGCTTTAGCGCTGACAGTGAAATCCAAAAAAGGACGAACGATGTTGCGCCCCATCAAATGGGCGAACAGGTCGGCAAACTGTCGCATTACATCGGCACAGGTATCCAACATACGACGTCCTCAAGTTCGATAAAAAGTTTTCCCTTCCCTGTGTAAACAATCAGTTCCTCCGGCGAAATGCGCACGGCCGCAGGGCGATACGATTGCGTCCAGCGCTTGCTGATGATTCGCACCTTGCGATGTGGCGGCGGGATCGAGCCGGCTTTACGACGGTCACAAAAAATCCATTTGCCCGATATGGCCGGTATGGTCATGCTTCAGTTTCCTTGTTGTTGATATCCGGAGCTGTTCGCGCTTCGACAAGCCCAACGAGAAGCTCATCAACGTTCCCGCGCAGGTCATGAGACAGCTGCGCGATCACCTTAATGTCCGGAGCGCCTCCGGCTGCCGTGACAACAACGAATGCCTCCAGTTGTGAGAGAATCTTTCTTGATTCCTCAATTGCTTGAAAAGCTCTGTCAGAAGAGCGAACTCTTTGACGAACAAGGTCTTGATATGCTTGATTCATTTTCTGCTCTCAGGTCTGTTTTGCATTCTTCGACTCCTCAATTTCCCGTTTTGCCTCCATCGCAATCTCTCGAACCGCTCTTGCGTACCCTCGCGCGTATGCCGTGCGCAACTCTTTGCTCTTGGCAAAACGTCTGATACCTTCAGTCATCAGCACCCCACGCCTGGCATCGTCTGCTCCGGCCCGAAATGCTGTTTTCTCCTTGTCCCAAAAAGCATCCATTGATACGTCTCCTGACTGCGTCTGTGAAGCCCTCCCCCGTGCGAGAATTGACTTTCCTCTAGGTCAACAACGCCCCGCAGGGGGAAGGAGAATCTTTCTATGCCATTAATCACTACGAGCAGTGATGCTACTTCCGTCACTACTGGCACTACACGAACTGCCTCCATTGCTTCCGATGCTTCCGATGCTTCTAACGCTTCCGATAAAGACGCTCGGGCTTTTGAACGTGATGAGGCCATTCAAATCATCATCGCCGGTCTGCAATCCGGCGCAATCATTCTTCCGTTCACCAAAGCTTTTGATACCTCTCTCGCGAATAAGTTTTTCAACCAGAAGCAAAACAGCGTCAATAGTCAGTGGACCGTCGAGTTTGTCAGAGGCGCCGAGGGAAGAGCGATTGCCGCCACATTCGCCGACATCGCTCGGAGAGACGCGCTTTACCTTCTCACGTTCTTCCATACGCTTGTCGTAGGCCTCAGTGAAGAAGAAGCCCAAAGGATCGTCGACATCGCAACCCGTCGCTGAGTTGAGAGTTCGGAGCAGGCCGATAGCCAACTGTCTGCCGTTGTTAAACTTCAGCAGATCTGGTAATTCGTGTTTCCAGAGGTCGACTGCGGCCTGCTTTGTGAGACGTAATTTCTCTTCGTTCATGATTTTTCACTCCTTGATTTAAACCCAATACGAAAGAAAGAATCCGACGGCCAAGACGACGATGGTGACATCGGCCCACGTGCTCGATTTCGTCCGGTCGTCAAAAATTGTTTCTGCGATAGATAACGTGTACGTGATGATCGAAATCAGCGTGATACAGATGAAAAGCGTGGCTCTCATGCGTGGGCTCCGTGGTGAATAGTCGGAAACTGAAATCGTGTTGCTTTGCGCGCAACCGTCGGGCAAAAGCGATACGATGCCCGGTCAAACCAAAGGGGTATCCGTCCCTGCCAGTCGCCGTTACGCTGTTTGGCGACAACCAAAACGCTGTCAGCTTCGGAAACATCGACTTCGCGCCGATAAAACTTCTCTTGCTTCTTCTCTTTGGCCAGATTCCGGCACAGCAAAAGGACGTTGTCGGCGTTGTCCGTAATTGCCGCCGCGCCCCGGATGGAGAATTTGTTGATCTCGTCCGTCTCGGACTGCCCTTTCCGGACGTGGTGAACAAGCCAGATGTGAACATCGAATCGCTTGGCAAGGGCAATCAGGTCCTGGACGAAGTTCTTTTGCGCTTCGTTGGCCCTATCGCCATACTCGGGACAGACCCGCATTAGGTTGTCAATGATGATGTGCGAGCATCCGAATTTCGTGACGGACTGGACAATCGCCCCGAAAACCTGCTTGGGGGTCGCAGAACCAACCCGGTCCAGAAGGTAAACGAACGGGGCAATTTGCTTGAGAAAGTCTTCAAGCGTGTCGGCAGCTGTTGCTGCGTACTTGTGGATACGACCGCAGACGGCAAGACCTTCTTGCTGACGGCCCATCCGGTACAAAGTCCGTGCCGGAGGCATTTCGAGCGACAGAATGCACACTCGTTTACCTTGGCTCGCAAGGTCAAGAGCAATCTGCCCCATAAGTGCCGATTTTCCGTGTCCGGATGCTCCGGCAACGACGGTCAACTCACCCTTTCGAAACTCAACGCTGCCTGCTTTTTCACCGAGAAAACTCAATTCATCGCCTGCCAGTAGGTCGTCGGCAATCATGCACGCATCATCAATGAAGCCCGAAGCGTCAGCAATCTTGTTTCCGGACGACTCCAGAGCGTCATACGCCCTTTCGAGATCTTTATCTGACAACAACACAGCCGTCCTCCAGTCCGAAAATGTCCAACTCGTTTATGCGAATGCGGTAACGCAGTTCCTCGGCTGTGGGCCATGCGCCGGAGATTTTTCCCGACTGCTTATCAACCACAAGGATGCTGGTCGGGTCTATCAAGAGCAGGTTTGCAATAAGTTTCTTTGCATAGCGCAAAAACTGCGGTTCGTGCAGTACGACCTGAAAACGTTCGAATGCAAACGGCATGAGTTCGTCTCTGGTCGGGGTTTTTCTAGGGTCTTCGTGATGGTGATACAGCACAAAATGTTCGTCGGCGTACTCAGGCACTTCTTTGCGTGAGAAATGGGAAACGTACAGGTCTGTCATTTCGCCACCCCGAAGCCGTTTAGGTCATAGTTCGGGTCATCGTCTACCGGAGCTGGTAGGGCTTCGAACATGGAGTCTGAAGAATCAGGTTTGTGAGAAGACTGGTACGAGCCTTCCATTACGCCGACATAGCCCTTTTCGGTAAGCAAGAAGTCGAAGTCTGCTCTCCATCCCCTACTGTTCCCGGATTCTCCAAGAAGAAACGGAGACTGGAGTACCTTACGGAAAAAGTTGTCTGCTTCGGTAAGCAGTTGATCTTGCGTCTTGCATCCGGTGTCTTTGTAGAGTCTGTTTGCCCACTTCCTACATTTTTCAATCCGCTTTTCCGATTGGACTGTGACTTTTGATAACTTGTCTCCAAGAATGGAGTTGTACCGAGAAACAATTTCCGGAAAGACGCTCACCCGGAAGTCGTCAGACTTTCGGCTTGCGGTTTTTTCTTTTGTTTCTTTTCTTTCCGTTTCACGGTTTATGGTTTTATGGTTATATTGGTTATTGGTTAGGGTTTCGTTTGGGTTACGCTTGGGTTTCGTTTGGGTTTCCAAAAATAACCCACTGGGTTTTTGTTGGGTTTCGTTTGGGTTTTTGCGAGGACGACCGCCTTTTTGACCATTTGCACGATTTTTGGACGCATTCTGTTGATATTTTTGGATAATCTCGACAACAGGCGGAAAAATCCATCCGTCAGGAGTCTCTTCCCATAACGTTGACAATATGGCTAAAGCCTTTTCCTGCTCATCTTTCCTATAACCCAAAGAAACCCACTGGGTTTTTATGGGTTTTTCAGTAGACAGATGTCGGTTGAACAGTTGGACAAAAATGCCGATGGATTCGGAGTCAAAACCGGAAGTCCACACGGTAAAGTCCCCGATGTTGAAGCGGAAATAGAACATACCTAGTCCTCGCTTCTGACAAGACTGGCAAAACTACACTCGTTGGCCGAGATGGTGTCTTCCGGCTTAATTTGGAAGAAGCCATTCGTTTTCACGCCAAAGTAAGACGACTCCAAAATGTTTTTGGGCTTGCCATCATCTACGGCGGAGAACACCAGAGCACGCATGAGCGCACCTAGTTCGATGTCATTAAGTCTGCGGGTCTCCACAATGAAGTCAGCAGGGTCGATTTCTAGATGTTTCATTTTTGTCCTCGTTTTCGTAATTCGTCCTAGTCCCGAGCAAAAATCGGGTTTAGCTTTGCTCGAGAGGTTTTGAGTTTTTTTGCAAGATCAGGAACACGGTTTGCTGGTATGACACCAGTGCGCTTCCAGTAAGCGGGGGCCTGTGGTGAACACCCCGCAAGCCGAGCAAGCGCAGACGCATTTCCGCCGCATAAACGTATTGCGTGATCGACACAACTCTCTTGCTTGAAAGACATTTAACACCCTCCTAAAAATACATCAGGAGACACTTTAAGACAAACTTTAAGAAACTTCAAGTGGTTTTGTGCAAAAATTAAAAATAATTTAAAGCAGTGTTTTATGGAGCCATTGTTATGTCTAATGATTTTGGGAAGCGGTTTACAGAAGCGCGTAAAAAAGCAAGATATTCAATCTCTGACATCGCGAAGCGCCTAGGCGTGTCAGTACAGTCTGTCTATGGATGGGAACAAGGCTCGACGCCAAAAGCAGGACGGATGAATGATCTTGCGTCTCTTTTTGAAGTCCCTGTCGAATGGCTCGCCTTCGGCGAAGGTAGTCCGTGCGCGAAGTGTGCGGAAGATGGATCTTGGAGCGTTCCGATGCTCAAAGTCGAAGCAAGTGCAGGCTTTGGGATGATTGCCGACTTTGAATCTATTGTGAAGCTCATACAGCTCGATCAAGCCTGGGTCGCACGAGAATGCCCCGGAGTTACCCGTGGTGCGCTATCTGTCGTAACCGTCGATGGCGACAGCATGGAGCCAACCTACCACGACAAAGACTTACTACTTGTTGACACATCTGTTCGTGCCATACGCGGCGAAGGATTCTACGTAATCGGCTTTGATGGAAGGCTTTACGTTAAACGTGTGCAACCAATTCCAGGGAACAAACTCTTGGTTATTAGCGACAACACTGGCTACAAAACGTTTACCGTTGATTTATCGGATGAATCAACACAGTTTATCGTGTGTGGACGTGTCGTTTATTCGTGGACCGGGAGCAGGCGATAAACTGCAAGTATGCTACGGTTACTTCCTGATCCCCAGGAGAGCGCAATGAAAGACAAGATTCAATTATTTGAAGAAAAACAAGTCCGTTCCGTGTGGGACGATGAAAAAGAGGAATGGTATTTTTCTATTGTTGACGTCATTGAGGTACTAACTCAAAGCCCAAATCCAAGAAAGTACTGGAGCGTTTTAAAGACCCGACTAAAAAAGGAAGGTAGTGAGTTGACTACAAATTGTAGTCAACTGAAATTACCGGCAGCGGACGGAAAACATTACCTCTCTGACGTTGCGACAGTAGAGCAGTTACTGCGCTTGATTCAGTCCATTCCCTCTCCCAAAGCCGAGCCTTTCAAACAGTGGCTTGCCAAGGTCGGCGCCGAGCGCATTGATGAGGAAATTGACCCGCAGAAGGCAATTGACCGTGCCGTGGAAACCTATAGAGCCAAAGGCTATCCGGAACCGTGGATTAAGGCAAGAATCCAGGGAATTCATGCCCGTAACGAACTGACTGACGAATGGAAAGCGCACGGTGTACAAAACGATCAATACGCCATCTTGACGAACATCATCCACCGCGGCACTTTTGGAATCTCAGTCAAAGAACACAAGCAGCTCAAAGGACTGAAAAAAGAAAACCTTCGAGACAACATGACAACCGTTGAGGCTGCGCTTACGACATTGGCTGAGGTATCTACAACGGAAATCACCCGTTCCAGAAATCCGAAAACGCTCAACGGTAACAAGGCTGTTGCCAGAGAAGGCAGCGGCATTGCCAAACGTGCGCGGCTTGATATCGAGAGACGAACAGGTCGAAAAGTCGTCTCTGCCGAGAATGCAAAGAATCTTATTGAACGCGCAAAAGCGACCGCCGCTATCCCAGGCAAGGCAAAAGAGAAAGCCGACTAGCCCACACCTATTTCACCAATTTGAGAAAGCTTCGAAAAGGCAAGGAGATGCGCGCTTGTTTCTTATAATTCCTAAGCCTTATGCGGTGAAGGAGAAGTGACTCATGGAAACAAACAGCTATAACTTTATTATCAAGTACGACGGCCCTGCTCTCTCGGACAATACGATAGACGTTACCCATTTGGCCCCCGCCCTGCTGTCTCTTAGCGAGGCAATTAATGGGCTGAACGCAATTGCAAATAAAGACGAAGCGAAGGTTGCCCTGAAAGTCAAAGCACTCAACAAAGGTTGTTTTATCATCGACTTCGTACTGAACCAAAACTTTATCGCTCAGGTCGGAGCGCTCTTGACTGGATGCGGAATCGGGGCCTATTGCAACGCCTATACATTGATTCGTAGTTTGATAGCCCTTCTGGAACTCAAGCGCTGGCTTGCAGGAAAAGCCCCGGAGAAAATCATTGATAACACCGGCAACAACGTTACTTATGTCCTCGGCAACCAAAGTTATACCGTCAACATTTATACCCACGCTGGATATCAAAACCAAACAATCAACGCTGCCTGTTCCAAAGTTGTTGCTCCTGTTAAAACTGAAGGAATCAACTCTGTTTCCTTCGAAAGCGGCGATGAAACGCATACTTTCACAAAAAACGATTTGTCAGCTATTTCTGCGACTCCGAAAGATGTAGTTCTAAGCCAAAACTCCGTGACTTGTATCATCATAATTGAGACCGTTTGTTTTAAAGACGGATCCAAATGGAAAGTTAAACGGGGAGAGAAAGACTCCATCTTTGTAACGATTTCAGACAATGCATTCCTTCAAAAAATTGATACAGGAAACGAACGATTCGGGAAAGGAGATTTTCTTCGCGTAGAACTCGAAGAAACACAAACATTATCGGAAGGCAAAATCATCTCCACCTACGACGTGAAAAAAGTTCTCGAACACAAAACCAGTGCAGAACAGTTTGCTCTTTTCTAACGACTAGCACTTAATACTCCCCCACCCCATCGGCCGCGCTCGCGGCCTTTTTGTTGTCTTTTGACTTAAATCAATGCTTTAAAAAATAACAAGTGGCTGACACCTTAACCAGACTTGAAACTTTTTAAGTTATCTTTTAAAGTATTAGTTAACTAGAGTTAAAGTTGTGGTTGATATTCCAAGGCATAACAAAACAGGAGTCAAGGATGACGATTGACACCCCGATTAAGAACCTTCATCCGGCGAAGGCCCCGCCGACACGTCTCGGCGAGTTTCTCGAAAGCGCAGCCGAAATTGCAATGCTTGCCCTGCTCTTCGGCGGGACACTTTTCATCATGCCGGCGATTGCTTGCTGGCTGTGCGCCAATTTTTAGGAAAACCAAGGAGTTATCGAATGGAGAATTCTCTTACTCTTATGCAGGAAAAGGCGATTAGCGTCCTGCAATCGAGCTTGTATCCGGGCGCGTCAACAGAATCCGTCCTGATGGTTCTGGACTACTGCAAGGCGCGAAAGCTTGATCCGTTCTTGAAGCCCGTACACATTGTCCCGATGTGGGACTCCAAGTCGAAGACAATGCGCGACGTCGTCATGCCCGGCTTGAATCTGTATCGCACACAGGCAGCTGAATCCGGGCAGCTTGCCGGCATTTCCGAGCCTGTCTTCGGAGAGATGGAGGACTTTAATTTCGGTGGTTTCAAGATGCGTGCACCGGCTTTCTGCAAAGTCACAGTGAGTCGTCTGATGCCGAACGGGAGCGTTGCCATTTTTACGGCCGTTGAGTTTATGGAAGAGGCCATCAGCGTGTCGAAAGAAGGCGTGCCAACACCGATGTGGAAGAAACGTCCGCGCGGAATGCTCGCTAAGACGGCCGAATCCCAGGCACTGAGAAAGGCGTTCCCTGACATTAATTCAGCCGAAACAGCTGAGGAAATGGACGGCAAGAGCTACTTTGACGAGCAGACGGAAACACGTGCCGTCACAAGCGACATTGCCCTCAAAGCTATTGACTGCGCCAAGCAGGGCACAGCTGCTTACACGGACTTTTGGAAATCAATTAGCGCCCAAGAGCGCAAAGAAATTCGCGCAGCTTATCCGCAGGGACTAAATGAAATCGCAAAGGCAGCCGACGCAAAGTCTCAGGCTGAAATCATCGAAGAGGCTCAGTAAATGGAACAACTCACGGCAGAATGGTTTGAAGCGCGCCTAGGAAAGTTAACCGGATCACGCGCTGACACAGCTTTCAAGACGTACAAATCCGGTACGAACAAAGGAAAGCCCACTGAAGAAGCGCAAAAGATTATGCTCGAAATCGCCTTTGAGCGTCTGACAGGGAACGGCATTAACCACTTTGAGTCGCAGGCTATGGCCTGGGGCACTGAGCATGAGGCTGACGCAAGAGCCGAATACGAAGACACAACCGGAAATCTTGTGACGCAGGTCGGTTTCATTGATCACCCGGAAATCAACAACTTCGGCGCATCTCCGGACGGGCTTGTCGGAGACGACGGCCTACTTGAAATCAAGTGCCCGAGTGAATTGACACATTTAAAGCGCGTTCTAACGGGCGAAGTTCCGCCCGAGTACAAGACGCAAATGATTGTTCAGCTCATCTGTACAGGTCGGAAATGGTGCGATTACGTCGATTATGACCCGCGACTCGCCGTTCGCCCGCTGATGATTGTGCGATTTGAGCCGACAGAAGAAGAGCGTAAAGACGTTGAAGAGAAAGCAAAAATCTTCTTGGCCAACGTCGACAAGCTGGTTAATGATCTTAAATCAGGCCCTATTTTGGAGATATACAGATGAGAAAGAGAAAACCGGTAAAGCCAACCGTCGGCGTTCTAATGATTGACGTGAAGCAAGTCGCTGCGCGTTGCGGACTTGGTGTAAGCACAGTCTGGAAGCTCGCGTCAAAAAACTCTCAGGGCTTCCCCTCTCCTGTCGTCATCAACGCCAGATGCAAACGCTGGCGGACGGCCGACATCGAGAGCTGGGTAAAAGGACTCGCGTAAAGGATAAGCAGAGACCCCTCCGAAGAGGGGCTTCGTAAAACACAACATCTTGTGCACTTGTTACACTCAGTTACATTCGTCTTCTTGTAACTGTCTGATTTAGACAGTTTTTTTTTAAAACTGTCCAAAAAGTCAGTTTTTAATCTACACAATATTTAGTGTATCTTTTTTAGCGTTGTTTCTCTAGGCAATCTCGTCTTTTCTAAAGATTCCATCACCCGCTTTGCTTCTGAGCGAAGATAGTCAAGCCGCTCTTTTGGCGTTTTTCCTTGTCGAATCAACAAGGCATTCTGGGACTCTAGATGATTTAGAACAATTAGCTGTTCAATTGATGCGTTATCTCTGATATTTCCTTTTTGATTCTGTGCAGTGGCTTTCCACCTAGCGGCAGTAGTTCCAAATACGGCTAAGTTTAGAATATCCGCCTCGCTTGCATACACAAGCTGAGACTCCTGTTTAGATGCGTCATCATCGACTAAACATTCTTTCACTGCATCCGTATGAACACGGTAAGCTGATTTTGTCAGCAGCCTCTGCACTCCCCCAATCCAACGCTTCATCTCGCCGTTCTAACTCGGCCCTTTTATATCTTTTAAACTCAGTGAAAACGTACAACTTAAATGGAGCGCTTATCCAAGCGGCGAACTCAAGGGCTATGTCAATGTGCGCATAAGTGCCGCCATTCTTTCCAGATTTTGCAACAATCCCAATCGCACCTGTTTCGGAAACCCATTTCCGTATTGGCAATCTAAATCGATTCAATCCTGCCGCGGACATAATGTCAGCAAAGGCGTTCTCGTTAAAGGCTGGATTGTTTACCTTTTCCCAAACCCCTAAAAATTCGAGAGTGTTTTTGTTTCTTAGCCAACTAGTTATTAAATCCGAACCTCCCTGACTTTCCGCAAGCTCGGTGATATTTATAAAGTCACCCGTGCCTGGCTTTTCATAGATTTTTGTATTCAAGGACGGGATTATTGAAATTTCGTTTGCCATTTGTTTTGCCTCAGTCAATCATCTCTGCAATTTGTTTAGCTCTCTAGAAAAGCCCTCTACGCTACAACAGCTCTCGTCGTAGCAATGACTTTGTCTTTATATCTCACCACATCAGCAGTTACGAACTTTTCTATTGCGCGGATGTATCGTTCCATGTAGTCAAAGTCAATTTCGCCATTTGAAGAGACAGGTAGGCTGATTTCAATGTCTTTCAACTTGTTCCAAGTTGCCATATTGTTGTAAGAGAACAAATCAGACAGACGGGAAAGCATTCCAACAAGATATGTACCAATTTGGCGATTCTTGATGACTTCCCCTGATAGTGAAAAAACATGATTATGGGTAGCCATCTTGTATTCATAATCTCGATAGTAGGCATTCCCCCAAAAATCAATCGTGATTGTATTTGAAGGAAATACTTTTGCTTTCCGATCCGTTCTGCCTTTAATGCCTCGATTGTCAACCCCGCTGTTCACTAGGAATTGCCCCTTTCCGTTTAAGTCTTTCTGTTGAAGATCGACATCTCCTGTAGAGGATGTAAAAAGGAATCCTAGTGCAAACTTCTTAAACGTCACCTGCCCATTTTTGCTATTAACTCCCAAAGCATCTGCTTCGTAAGATGTTGATTTTCTAGAGAGAGAGAGCACTTCTTTGTCTTCTTCCGTCAGTTCATAATCATTAAGTCCTGTAGCTTTCAAATAGGCATCCAACTCCGCGATGCGGTCTTGCTCCAACTCCGCGATGCGGTCTTGCTCCAACTCCGCGATGCGGTCTTGCATGTACTCGAAATCTGGATTGCCTTTATCGTCAATTGGAAGTTCAACTGACTCTAATCTCATCTTGTCAATTGTCCACTTGTTTGAATAACTATACTTTGCGGCGAGCTTCTTAATAACCGCCATAAAGTACAGTTTTATTTCAGGTTTCATGTCGCATTTTGGATACCAAACATTGACATCATCGGACGCCCAAAAAATCTTATCTTGAAGAAAGACTTCCCCAACGGAGCCGTTATAGCTGACGGTTATTGTTCCGCTATCATGCAGATGTGTTGTGTTTCCAATATAGGCGGTTATGCCGTTATTTGTTGCTGAAGACCCGACAAAAGGAATGTTTCCCGGAGTCATGTCTGCTTTTGTCAGGCGCTTCCCTTTTTTTTATTTCGAAGAAAACAGCAACAGGGAACAACTTATTTCTCTTCATAGTTGTTCTCCTCCCTCGCCTTTCAGAATTGCACTAACTTTCCAAGCGAGGTAATCCGCTACTGTCTTTTTAAAGTCTTCTTCTGTCGGAGTGATATCTATCTTTCTATGCTGATTGAACGTCCAGTCATTGCCTGCGAGTGAAATTGTATCTTTAATGACAAGTCCGTTAGCCTCCGTGTAGTACACAGTCTTTGGTTTCTTACCAAGGCAAATGGCACAAATTTCATCGTATCTTGCAATGGCGTTATCAGTATCTCTTAGATTAACGTTTTGAGCTGATTTTCTGCGATTTTGGCGTGAATACCCATCTACACTGAAATCAATGAATGTCACCATGTCATCGGTCTCATGAGGACGATTAACCTTGAATAAAAAGATGGCTGTTTGGACGGACGATTTGCCATTAAAGAGGTCATTGGGCATATGAATACTAGCCAGCAATGTGTTTTGCTTGAGAATTCTCTTCGCGTAAACGTCGCCCTGGCCGCTTCCCGCGTTTTCCTGGATTAAGACGGCTCCATAGCCTTTTGTCATGCGTGACAATGCTTCTTCAACAAAGATGAGTCCTTTCCCTGGAGCCGAGTATGGCGGATTTAGCAGAAAAACGTTAGCAGGAAAAGAGTCTTTATGCTCTTCTATGAACTTCGGGCCTTCTTTATGCGAATCACCGCAAATACATTGTGATGAACCGTCTCCCATAAGAATCATGTTCAGAATGGCAAGGAGGTAAATGTTCCCTAAGATTTCAATTCCCAGCAGCTGAGTCCGCTTAATTCTGTCTATCTTTTCCTCTAGCGCCTGTTCATCTTTGATACGCGCTTTTGCGTCATCAACCATAATCTCCATGGCAGAAACTAAAAATCCGGACGATCCCATGCAGGTATCCCACACAAAAGAGTTCTTGTTCGTCTGCGTGATTCTTGCCATTAGACTTGTCACAAAACGGGGAGTCAAAACAACATCATTGAGTTTGTCGTTTTCAATCTGAACCCAATCGTTCAGACTGTTAAGAATCTTTCCCGTGAAATCGAGGTGAACCGCCCCTTCAAGAAGCGGGAGCACATTTTCTTTCACTTGCTTATATATGGACTTAATGACGCTTTCCCCATTCACCGGTTTCCAAATGTCCTTTTTATCAAAGACTGGCCTAAGATAGTTCAGCACCATATCAACCTTGTCTTTCGAGCATTTCTTCTTTCGAAGGAAAGACTCTGTTCTCCTCAAGATGATTTGGCCGTCATTGTCGTTCTCGTCATCATTGCTATAAAGGCTAGAAGCATCTAACTCCCTCACTCCCGCCGTCGATAGTCCTGCCATGATGAGACCACAGAACAGATATAGCTTTTCATTAGTACCAAGCAACGCTTTGATGCTTTGGTCTTCGTAAATCTTTTGGTGTATATCCTTGATGCTTTTCTCTAGCAAATCCTCTTTATTGCGCTTGAGTCTCTCTCTTTCGGCTTCTGTTAAAGAAAGCCTGTCCAATTCAGCATAGAACTTGTCGATGTTTGTGTTTTTCATTTGGACAAAATCAAACCCGACAATTTCCTTCGGTACGCTACCGTTCTTCTTAGAAACGTAATACGCTTTTATTTCGGCGTCTTTAACTTTCCCATTTTCGAGAGTCGAACCATTAACGCCGATAATGATTACTTCGTTGTATGTTCCTTCTCTCAAAATGGCCAAGCCGTAATGCAAAGCTCCATTAACAGCAAACTGCTGTACAGCTCTGTTCGGATTCTTGCCATCACTCTTTAGCTCAATCGTTTTTTCTTTCGTTAGTTTTTCAAGTTTCCCTTTCGACCCCTTGGCTTCCACCATCACGGGAATGTCTCTGCGTGATTTGTTTTGCAAGAGAATTTGAATATCAGGGTAATTCATCCCCTGCCCACCTGATTTGGAATCTGAATCGCTCAAAGCTCTTGCTATAGAACTATTGATTTTTTCTGTTTTAGCAAAATGTCTGATTCCCCATCCGTCTAGGATTGCTTTGAAATAATCCTCTACTTTCTCCAGGGCTGACGTATAGCAAAAGAAGGGAATCCTAATTTTTAGCAAGGAAGTCATT